>Ga0115001_10003749_pt1 | contig 11277 bp, 10 predicted proteins | sample ArcticOcean_MG_C_12_FD_89869 | JGI IMG/M metagenome (GOLD analysis project Ga0115001, IMG submission 89869) | Marine microbial communities from western Arctic Ocean - ArcticOcean_MG_CB8_130 | ecosystem: Environmental > Aquatic > Marine > Oceanic | place: Arctic Ocean: Canada Basin | collected... | reverse complement strand
GTGCTTTTCACTGTCCTTGCAGTGTCGGAGAGATTGTTTGCGCGAAGAGTCGGTAAAATTGATTGGAGAACTCGTTGGCTTAATAATCTATTGCTGTCGTCACTGAATACGGTCTTGCTTCGAATTTTCATGCCCTTTTCCGGGACATTGTTTGCGGCCTATTTGTTTGACGGCCAGGGGGCGCTGTTAAAATTGACGGACCTTCCATGGGCCTTGTCGATGGGGATATTTATCGTTCTGTTTGACTTGGCAATATACTTCCAGCACCGGGTTTTTCATTGGCTATATCCTTTATGGTTGCTCCACCGTGTTCACCATACTGATCTTGACTTTGATGTAACCACTGGAAGCCGTTTTCATCCCTTGTCAATTTTGATATCCATGTTGTTCAAGTTCGCGCTTATCTACGGGCTCGGGCCACTCCCGGTTGCGGTTTTGGCGGCAGAGGTTCTGCTAAATGGAACTTCCATGTTTAACCACAGCAATATTCGTCTTCCCGCCTCGGTCGACAGAGCGTTACGATGGATGATCGTCACTCCGGATATGCATCGCATCCATCATTCGGTGGTTGATACAGAGCATGAATGTAACTTTGGTTTCAACTTTTCCTGCTGGGACCGTCTTTTTGGCACCTACCTTAGTGCGGCAGCATTGCCCCAGGATCAAATGGCTGTAGGTATTACGCCGTTTGACGAAACCGACGCTGTTCGGTTGGACAAGCTGTTGACTCAGCCTTTTTGCAAGCGTCCTTCGGGGTCATAGAAAGCAGAGAGTTGCACGTCGAGCGGGTAACGTACCCCGGCGACTTCAATTTCAAACTGCTTTGAGGCCAGCCACTTTTTCGTGACACCACCGTCGTGTTTTAGCAGCGCGATGCCGAGTGAGCGGTCGGTCCTGTGACCCCACATACCGGAAGTAGTAATGCCGACCAGTTCATCGTTGGCGTAAATCGGCTCATCATGATAAAGCAGAGGTGGGTCTTTATGGTCGATCGCAACATTCACTAATTTTTCAGCGAATTTATTGCTGATACCTTGTAGCGCAGACTTGCCAATAAAGTTGGCTTTACTCATATCAACGGCGAAGCCGAGTCCGGCGCTATAAGGTGTGATCTCGTCACCGATATCATCGCCGAAATGCCGGTAACCCTTTTCCATTCGACATGCATTCATCGCGTGATATCCGGCGTGCGCAAGTTCGAAGGTTGCGCCTACCCTAAGGATTTCTTCGTACACATGTTGCGCGAACTCAGTTGGGATGTATAACTCGTAGCCCAGCTCGCCCACGTAGGAGAGTCGATTCACCCGGACGCGTGCATAACCGATCTCTAGTTCCCTGGACTGGTAGTAGGGGAGTGCCGCATCTGAGATATCATCGGGCGTTAGGCCGGACAAGAGGTCGCGCGATAGGGGTCCCATAATGCCCAACATCGTGACTGCGCTGCCGGCGTTGGTCGCAAAGACGTGGGTTTCACTGTCGATGTGTGATGTTAGCCACTGGAAATCTCTGCCTTCGGACGCGCAACTGGAAACGATCATAAAGCGGCTATCACTTATTCGAGTGACGGTGACATCCGCCTCGATCCCCCCCCTTTCGTTGAGCCACTGGGTGTACACGACCTGTCCTGCATTCACATCCACATTGTTAGCGCAGATATGGTTAAGTGTCGTCAGGGCCTCTGCCCCGTCAAGGTAGAACACCGGATAGCTGGACTGGTCAAATAGAGCCACTTTGTCTTTTAGGGCCAGGCATTCTTCGTGGCAGGCATCGAACCAGTTTTGTTTTCCATACGAGTATTCGTAATTAGCGTTGTTATTGCCTCGAACAAACCAGTTGGGCCGTTCCCAACCCGCGAGCTCTCCCATTACCGCGCCATGGTCAATTAAGCGGTCATGGATAGGACTTCTTCTGGCACCTCTCGCGGTTTCATATTGGCGGTACGGCCAGTGCATGGCATACAGAAGCCCCAGGGTTTCCCTGGTCCTGTTGACGAGGTATTTTCGGTTTGACTGAAATGGAAACGTGCGCCTGATATCCACATCCCATAAATCCATCGGAGGGTGATCCTTTGCGATCCATTCGGCCAATACTTTCCCCGCGCCTCCGGAAGATTGAATGCCAATAGAGTTAAAGCCCGCGGCGACAAAAACGTTATCGTATTCCGGTGCCTTACCCAGCAGGTACCTGTCATCAGGCGTAAAGCTTTCAGGCCCGTTAAAAAACAACTGAATGCCGGCCGTGTTCAATTTTGGGAAGCGGCGAGCCGCCAGTGCCAGTATGGGCTCGAAGTGATCAATATCCTCGGGCAATGTCCCGAATGCGAAGTCTTTGCTGACGCCATTAACAGACCAGGGTTTTGCCACTGGCTCAAACGCACCAAGCAATAACTTCCCCGCATCCTCCTTAAAGTAAGCGAACTCGTCGGGCACACGCAGGGTGGGCATACCCGAACGAAGCGACTCGATCGGTTCCGTTACGATGTAGAAATGTTCCGCCGCTTGCAGTGGTATCGAGATACCAATACTGGCGCCTAGTTGCCTTGACCACATACCTGCTGCGATCACCAGTTTCTTGGTTTTAATTACGCCGTCTGCTGTAGTAACCGATAGGACTTTTTCTGCATCTGCGCAAATTTTCTCGACGTGTTGGTTCTCGAGAATAAGCGCGCCACCTTTTCGGGCGCCTGCAGCTAAAGCCTGTGTCGTATCAACCGGGTTGGTTTGTCCGTCGCCGGGCAGGTATACCGCTCCGCAAATGTCTTCGATGTTTATGTCGGACCAATGGCTAGCGACATCTGCGCCTGATATCTGCTCCACTTCAATACCGAATGCGCGTGCCGTTGAAGCTTGTCGGTTAAGCTCTTCGAGACGCTCGGTATTGAGTGCCACGCTGAGCGACCCTGTTTTTCGATATCCTGTTGCCCGGCCTGTCTCTTGTTCAAGGCCGGCAAAGAGTTCGGTGGTGTAGCGGGCGAGATGGGTCAGGTTTGCGGTGGCACGAAGTTGGCCAACTAATCCTGCGGCATGCCACGTTGTGCCTGCGGTCAGTTGATTTTGTTCCAGCAGGACGACATCTTTGATACCGAGTTTGGTCAGATGGTAGGCGATTGAACAGCCAACGATGCCGCCCCCGATAATGAGAACTTCGGTTGAATCAGGTAGGTTGCTCACTATTTTCCTCTGTCTTGTCTGTCCATAAGGCCTTATCGATCATTAGCAGGCGGCCATATCTCTTCCATGAGACACGCTTACGGCCCCCTCTTAGCGCCTTGCCTAAGCTCATTCATCCCTCTGTGGCGATAATTATTTCTTCACCTTCACTGCGTACGGAATAGCGTGTTATATCTTGGAACGCAGGGCCTCCCAGGCATTTTCCTGTGGTGACGTCGAACCTTGCACCGTGTAGGGGACAGGTAATCGTCGTGCCTCTTAACCTCCCCTTCGATAAAAGTACTCGAGCGTGGGAGCAGATGTTAGATACTGCATGGTACTTGCCGGCGATTTTGCACAGTAGGATGTGCTTGTCATCCTCATTCAATGCAATGGACCCCCCGTCGTCAAGGGACTGATTTACTCTTATTTCTGTCATTAGCGAATTGGATCCTTACCATCCCAGTTGTGGGCTGCTCTGGCTATTTCTTCGAATCTTTTGACGGTGCCTTCGTTCTTTGTAACGACCTCAAGCATGCATCCCATCAGTGGGCGGGTATCAAAGTAAGCGAACTCTACGTTGCCTACCTTGCCGGTGTTAGCGGCGGCATAGTCCAGACTTTTCATATATTTCAGATCGGCTTCAAAATCCAGTGTCCAGACACACATATGGTGAAAAGCCATCTGACCTTCAGGGACGCTGTCACGATAGGCGCATTGGTCTGTCGTAGGCTCGATCAGTTCAATCTGGACGTTACCTGCCTGCGCGATAGCCACCTTCATTGACAGGTCTGATGGCTCTCCCCGGTAGGTGATTTCTTCAAAGGTGCCGGGCGTGTAGTCGGTCAGAAAGAAAGGCCCGACCCCAAGTTCGTTGACCCATTTCATGCAGGCTGATTCGATGTCGGGAACGACCCAGGCGTTTTGGAAAATTGTTCGGTCAGTTGGCTTGTTCATGTTGGGTGTGTGTTTGTTAATTAGATGAGCGACCAAGTGTAGAGAAAATTGTTAGTGAGTCAAAGCGGTAGGCCTTCGGTTTCTTGCTGCTCGATATCTGTTTCCCCCGCACCTTTGGCAGCAGCGACGATGTTTGTAGCGACGATGTTTGTAGCGACTATGTTCGTACTAACTATGTTCGTACTGACTATGTTCGTTCTATAGTAGGAGTTCGATTCAGTCACATTGGGAGTTGAAGGTGGGGTACACACTAGGCCAGTTGTCAGATATTGAGCTTATAAGAGATGTTGCCAAGCGCTACTGCCGAGGAGTAGATCGACTCGACGAAGCTGAGATGAAGTCTGCCTATTGGCCTGATGCGACAGATGACCATGGCGCTTTTGTGGGTAACGCCTGGGATTTTGCAGAATACTGTATGGTCGGCCACCTGAAATGGCGATCAACGAATCATTGCATCTTTAATCACTTGATAGAACTGGATGCCAATGGTGTTCATGCTCGAGCTGAAATCTACAACGTCAGCTACCTATTGCAAAAAGACGCTGACGTTCTGGATACCTGGCATGGGCGGTATCTGGATCAGTACGAAAAGAGAGGTGACGAATGGCGAATCCTAGCGCGGGTCTGCGTGCATGAACATACGAAAACCGAGTCAGTTTTACCGATGCAAATTGACAGTGCCCCGTTCAGGCAGGGAGAGTTCGACAGACCTGCGGATGGTCGACTGGTCGGGCCATAACTGTTGGAAATGATTGAGGGTGCAACCGTAGTCGATGAAAGTTGAGCGAAAGAGATGAGATCAATATCGGTAGTCCTTCTAATATTCAGCGCTAACCTGTTCGCAGGCGATTATCGGTCCGCGATTGATGAACTGCACTTCGTGAAGCTTGCTGACAGCTATACCGATGAAAAGGTGATTGTCACTCTGGGCGGATATGGAGCGAACCTCCCAGTACAAGAAAAAGCCGCGGCAGCGGTACTCATCACGCTTGGTGCGCTAAATGTAGAGGACCTTGCTGACGAAAAATTCGCGACTAGTAAAGTTAAATCATATGTCGCCGTTGTCTCAGAAAATCATCCCTCGCTGATGGGGCGAATTGGCGATGTTTCCCTTTATCACCATATCGCTAGCGCCTTCGATCATTCAGTGTTGCTGAACGATAGCGTGTTCCAGGAGATGCTTGACGAGGCGCTTGTCGAAGGTGTCCTTACCGGATACGACCTGCGCAGCAAGGGGGTTTATGACAATTTTCCGGTTGCACACACCTTTATTTACTCCCATTCAAGTCTGCTGCATATGCGTCAGCTTATCGCGTTGCTGGATAGCGAGGGCATAGAGGGTTGGGTCTACGTCACACCCAAGGCGTCTGCATTTCTTTACCGTGACGACTGGGGACCCGCTTCTGATACGGTCATCACGTTCCCCGGGGGTGTTCGTATCGTTCAGGGGCAAGAGGTCGCCGTGCTGTTCCAGTTTGATTCCGGTGATGATCGAGAGCGATTTCATGAAGTGGTCACGAGCTTCGCCAAGAAGGACGAAAAAGACGAGCTGGGTCTGATCGAAGATTCCTGGTGGCAACCTTTCTACTACACAGATCAGGAGCTTGAGGGTTTTGAGCCTATTTCGCTTGTGGTCATATCATCTGGCAACCACGAAGCGACCTTGACTGTCCTGGAGAATAAGACAGCAAAGGTCGTCCAGGAGTTGAAGGATGATCGTTGGGATTTACGCGTGGATCGTGTCTGGGTAAATCCGCCGTTCTTCCGCTTTTTGAACGGCGGGTACAAATAGAATCGACTTTAATCTTCGGATTCCTTGGTCTCTGGCTCAGTGATATCAAAGTCACTTGCGTCGTGTCGTTCGACCACTCGGGTTTCCTCTGGCCCCCATGTTCTGTTGACACGTCTTCCTCTTGCAACGCCGGGGCGCGCCTCGATTTCTGTCGCCCAACGAGCAATGTTCTTGTAAGACGCTACGTCTAGGAATTTTTTTGCGTCGTAAATGTTGTGCAGTACCAATGCGCCATACCAGGCGTAGTTGGCCATATCCGCAATATTGTACTCGTCGCCACAAAGATACTCGCGCGAGTCCAGGTTCCTCTCAAGAACATCGAGTTGGCGCTTAACTTCCATCGCGTATCGATTGATCGGGTACTCCCACTTTTCCGGGGCATAAGCGTAGAAGTGGCCAAAACCGCCGCCGAGGTAGGGCGCGCTACCCATCTGCCACATCAACCATGAAAGACACTCTGCTCGTGCTGATGGGTCGGTTGGTATAAATGCGCCAAATTTCTCTGCAAGGTAGATCAGTATTGCGCCAGACTCGAATATTCTGGTTTCCGGTGTGGTGCTAGTGTCCAGCAAGGCGGGTATCTTTGAGTTTGGGTTGATGTCTACGAATCCGCTGCCAAACTGATCACCGTTGCCGATGTTGATCAGGTAGGCATCGTACTCTGCTTCTGTTTTGCCCAGAGCCAACAGCTCTTCCAGTAATATAGTGACTTTTACGCCATTCGGTGTCGCCAGGGAATGCAGCTGAAGGGGGTGCTTACCACGAGGGAGTTCCTTGTCGTGAGTGGGGCCGGCGATCGGACGATTGATATTAGCAAACTTCCCCCCGCTTTCAGCATCCCAAGTCCAGACTTCCGGTGGCGTGTATACGTCTGATTCAGTCATAATTAATCTCTAGTAAATTTAAGGAACAACCCCGTGAAGCCATGGAAGACCCCCGTCAATACGGGATTCGTTCGCTACTTGCCTGCGGCGATCGCTTTTAGGGTGTCGAATAGTCAGACCTTAAGGCTACAATAAAGTATGAGCGAACAACACAACCTGACGCATTCTCTGTCGGAAGAAGAATTATGCCTCTATCGGGAGCACGGGTACCTGATTAGAGAGAGCGTATTTTCTGTAGACGAACTGGCGGATCTGACAGCTTCCGTAGAGCGCGCGGTATCTTTGGCGCATGATCAATCATCAAGCGGGCAGGCTTATCACCTGGACGGCAAGCGTTTTGTTGATATTGGCAATATGACTGTGCAGTTTGAACAGGGCGATAAAGATGAAATCATCAGGGTCATCGAGCCAGCACATCACCTTGATGCTTTCCTGGAGATGCTGGTAGAAGATGTTCGGATCGTAGAACCGGTAAAAAGTATTATTGGCGTTGATCAAGTCAGTGTCTGGACAAACAAGCTTAATCTCAAAAGAGCAGGCAAGGGTTCAGGTTTTGGCTGGCATCAGGACTCGCCCTATTGGGTCCATGATTGCGATCACGTGAATTTGCTGCCCAATGTCTATCTTGCTTTTGACGCTGCGTGTGCGGAAAACGGATGCCTTCGGGTGATCGATAAGAGTCATCTTCGTGGTTGCTTACCCGGTACTTCGGATGGATCTCAGCTTGGTGGGTTTTTTACCGACCCCGCCTGTTTTGATGAAAGCGATCAAGTGGCGATGGAAGCTCCCGCGGGGTCGCTGGTCTTCTTTGATCCACACGCTATTCATGGTTCTGAGCCCAATCTTTCTGCCAATCCTCGTCGTGCGATGGTACTAACGTATCAGCCAGCAAACTTCTCGATGCTTAAGACCGGCGAAGTTCGGAATGTTACCTGACGGGTTGAGGTCAGTATCAGCCTTTGGGGATGCCGGTATCGTGAGTAAGGCCTAATCCTAGGCCGCCATCAACATCCAGAATAGCCCCTGTGGTCCATTCGCCTCTAGCCAGGTAGTCAACTGCTTCGGCTATCTCTGTATTGGTACCAATTCGGCCGAGCGCGTGGCTGGAAGCCATTGATTGAAGCCGTTCAGCGGATTCAGCTTGGGTTAGTAATCCTGCTCTCTGGTAAATTTCGGTTAGAATGGCGCCTGGAACAACGCAATTAACTCGGATATTGTGTTCTCCCAATTCTGCCGCGAGAACTCGCGTTAGTGTTTCCAATGCGCCTTTGGTGGCGGCGTAAGCGGAGGCGCCGGGAAACGCTCTGCGTGTATGAATGCTGCCGATGAAAATAATCGCCCCGCCACGTTTCGCCAAATGAGGTTTACATAATCCGGTTAGTAGCATTCCGGCGATGACATTGGTTTTGAAGATATCGACAAGCGGGTCTTCTTCTAGTGTATCAATGTCGCCCCTGAGCATGTTCCCCGCATTGCTGACCAGGACATCGAGTTTACCGCCATGCTTGACCGCAGACTCGACGGCTGCCCGTCGATCCTCCTGGATTGTGATGTCTGCTTTCACTGCCAGGCACTTTTCACCCAGCCTTGCGGCGACAGCCTCTATTTTCTCATGCCGGCGGCCGCAGATGGTGACTTTTGCACCGCGCTCGATATAAAACTGTGCAATACCTTCGCCGATTCCTGATCCGCCGCCAGTCACTAGAACCGAAAGGTTTTCAATGGGTTTCATGGTTTTTCTCCGGCACACCAAAGTGCTGCTTGCTGTAAAAACGGGCATCACCAACAGCAGAGAAAAAATCCCAGTCACGCGCCATGGAATTGCGCATAACGTGGCCTCCTGATGGTCTGTTTGCCCGTACCCTTACTCTCGCGGGGTCAATAAAGCCATGGTTGATGCGAACGGTCAGAAAGGGATTGCGAGTTGCCATTGCGGTTGGTTCAGGTCTGCTTGAATTCAACGGGATAAGTGCCCCAGCTATTTCGAAGGGTGTTTAGGTCCAGCGAGGGATTCTTTGACTTGTGTGGAATCATTTTGTGTTCAAGGAGCGTTCTAATCAGCAGGCAGACAATACCATACTGGTGCGTATTTTCGTCAGTGCCGGGGCGACTGGCAACGCCGCCATCCAGATCTCTGCCGGTGCACATATGGACGCCGGCGCCGAAGGTAAGCCCGTATAACTCCGTCTTAACATAGCTAACGCTGCGGTAGGGCTCGAACCTGTCAGGATTATCTCCGAATATATCCGGATCTCGGTTTGCAGCGTGAAGATCAAGGATCAGCAGGTCGTCTGGCGTCATGTACCGAGAAGCGACGGTTATCGGTTCGGTGGGCGTTCGCCATGCAACAGGGCTTGCGGGATGCAGTCGCATGCTTTCATGGACACATTTTTGCAGTAGGAGTGGGTCTTTCAGCAAATCCGTCGGGTCATCTGTCCAGGAAAAAATCTCATTCACCGCGTGCACCATCGAGTTTGCTGTGCTGTGGGAGCCTGCCTGCAGGTAGAAAGCGATCTCTCTTTCGATAAGTTCATCGGTCAGTTTAATACTGTCTTGGTTGCGCAATAGAACGGTCAACACGTCTCTGGGTAGCGCTTCTTCTTTCAGTTCGCCATTTAAGAACTGAGTAATAAGCCGCTGTCTTCTGGACCATGAAGGTTCCAGAAATTGCCTAAATGCGGTTTGTGCCGCTTTTACCTCGGCAATGACGTCGCTCGGGTCACGATCAGAATGAACCAGCGTTGCCCCTTCACTGAACGTCTTAACAATGGCGAGAAGCCGATCGGTTTCTGCGGATGTTTTTTGGGGCCGATCAACTCCGGCGAAATCGGCAGTCAGGTTCATCGTCACCCGGTAGCCGAAGTCAACCAGGTCTGCCTCTCCGCGGGCGACCAGGGGAGCTAGCACCCATGCCAGTGTCTTCGGGAACACATTGGTCTCGTAGTGGTGGGCGTAGTTCCTGCGAAATAGACGTAACTCAAGGTGACGGCGAATTTTGTGTTCTTGACCGTGTAACGTCAGCAAGACATCTTTCATGATCACTTCGCCGGCGTCGTAAAGGCTCTGCCTTAACTTGGGATTACACAGTGCAGCGTGTACATCTTTGAAGCGAGACAATGTTGTTTGTGCCATCGATCGTTGCCGTGATTATTGTATGAACTGTTGTATGAACTGTTGTATGAACTGTCGTATGAACTGTTGTATGAACTGTTGTAGGAATTATGGTTTGAACTATCGCGGGAACGACGGATAGGTCGCCGGACAAAAATTTCTTTCCCGCAGCGCTTTTGGGGCCCTGGGACGCCCGTTGATGATTAGTGAATCAGCCATTAACCTTGTCCCTGGTCAATATCGAAGAGGAGTACTGGGAGGTTCTCCACCCGGAAATCGGCTTCCTGGGTGGCAATGGTTCTGTGTTCATCAACTCGCCTCCCACGTAGACGGATTTAATGCGCGACTTATCACCGAGTATTGTGACATCTGCGGCGGGATTACCCTCAACGAGAATAAAGTCCGCTAACTTACCAGCGGCAATACTGCCGGTTTCTCCGTCGAACCCTGCGTGGTTTCCGCACTGCAAGGTCGCGGCGCTGATAGCTTCCAACGGTGAAAACCCGAGTTCTTTGACAAACACTTCCAGTTCCCGGTAGTGCCACTCACCATAGGGCGTTATCGAAAATCCACTTTCGGACCCGCAGAGTATGGGCACACCATTTTTGTGTGCCTTGTGTATAAGTTCCGCGCTTTCTTCTATCTCGCGCCGAAATATTTCTCGAAGGTTCTCGTCTGCGCCGACGGTGTGGCCGTGATCGGCAAGGTTGGCCTGAAAGGTAAATGTTGGTGCAATGGGCACTTTTTTATCGATGACCAGGTCTAGTGTTGGCTCGTCCATAAAGGTGGCATGCAGCAGTAGATCCATGCCGGCGATTACGGAGTCCCTGATGCTGTTGGCATCCCGGCAATGTCCCATGACGGGAACGCCCAGCTCGTGGGCGGTGTCGCACACCAGTTTAAGCTCATCAAGAGACCAAGCCTGGATTTCACCCTTCATTTTTTGCCGCGGCAAGAGACCTGTAACGTGAACCTTGATCCAATCCACGCCCATTTTTATTTGGCGTCTGACTTCGGTACGAATTTCGTCTGGCGTAGAGACAACTCTTGCATATCCGCGCAGGCCAGCATCGGGTATCAATCGACCTGCCGTGCCACCGACAGAGGTGACCAAGGCATTGCCGCCAGATAACATTCGGGGCCCCGGTATGACGTTTGCTTCTATGGCATCCCGAAGGTCTACGCCAATATCGAAAATACAGTCCGGGTCAACGAACGCAGTGACGCCAGCCTGCAGTAGTTTCTTGACATTTTGGCCAGCGATAATGGCCGCCAGGGCTTCTCTTCTGTGGAAAAACAATTCGTCGTTGGAAGAAGGCTCGTCAAATGTCATGTGGCAATGAGCGTCAATCAGCCCCGGCATTAGCGTTAAACCCGAGGCATC
>Ga0115001_10003746_pt1 | contig 11279 bp, 5 predicted proteins | sample ArcticOcean_MG_C_12_FD_89869 | JGI IMG/M metagenome (GOLD analysis project Ga0115001, IMG submission 89869) | Marine microbial communities from western Arctic Ocean - ArcticOcean_MG_CB8_130 | ecosystem: Environmental > Aquatic > Marine > Oceanic | place: Arctic Ocean: Canada Basin | collected... | reverse complement strand
CTCGCAACACCGTACACTTTTGCTAAAAAAGTAAACCTCGCGGCATTAATCGAAGCCGCTGCGACGCACGCGCTGACCATCGTAATCGGAATTGAAATCTTCGACGCCCGAAATGTCCAGTCGAACCACTCCTTGGCTATCGAAAACCGTACTCGTCCCGCGCTCGTTCGCTTCGTTGATATTCTTCTATTTCTATTATTACTTTTGCTTTCATGGTCTTCGTTCGCGTCGTTGAAGAAAAAATCTTCATACTCTCCATCAAAAACGAGCTCTCTGTCCGCCCGCGCGTCGTCGTTCGCTTCGTCTTTGAAATCTCTAAAACGTTCCCCTTTCTTGGCCACGAAATCATAATCTTGCCACCCGGCGATGCTGTTCGCATGCGCTTTCGCATACGCTCTTAAACATACACCGTTACCAAAAGAAGAGGAGGACGACGACGACGAACACGGTTTCTGTTTAATCTCGCGCTGTTTCGAAATAACGCACGCTCTGACTCGCTTCCTCGAATCAATTACGTGCAACGAAAAAGTCGTTTGACTGCGCGAGAACATTCTTCCTCTCCGATGCGTCGAATAAATATATACGTGCGTGTATTTATAGATACGGAGAGATGTATATCTTAAATTACTCTCGTCTTCTCAAAAAAACCGTTTAATCGCAACGAAAACTCTTCTTCTTCTTCTTCTTCTTCTTCTTAAGAGTGTTCGATTCGAATTCGCTTTCGTTGTTTTTATATCGTTTTTTTCTTTTCTTTTAACGAGCAAAAGTAATCCGATATGGAAAAAATCCCTAAATAATCCCCCTTAGTATTTCCCTAAAAAGGTCCATTTGCCTCATAAAATATCTCAACTAGTTCATACACACAGACACACACAGACATAATAGTAATAACAGCGCGCGTACATACATCGCACGTTTACGATTCAGAATCGCTCCTGTGCTTTCTGTTCTGACACAGAAAGCTCACGAAAACAGGTTCACGGACCGCTTTCGTAGAAGTCAGGGAAGAAATGCGTTCATCACACTTTTCAATCAATAAGAAATAAATAAGCAAAGCTATTAGCGAGCACTGTTTCAACACAGAGAGAGAGAAAAGTGATATTAAGTACATGAACGTGGTCTGCTGCTATCGGATGACGGTATAGAATAATGGACGATCGCGCGAGTGCGTATGCAAACCGTGCTCGTTTCTATGGAAAGCCGAAAGAGATCCCGAAAGATTTCGATGCAACGAATAAGCCTCTGTGGGTCCTTCCAAGACCGGATTTCAGGTTCAGCGTACCTCCAAAGAAACCGAGCGAGGCGAAGAGGATGGCGACTACTGCTGCCGCTTTTGCTCACGCTGAAAAGAGGAACGTAACAAGAGTAAGCGCTGATGATGACGATGGCGATGATGATGATGATCGAGAGGAAGAGGCGCAGACGACGCGGTGGGAGAATTTCGTGGAATGGCCACCACCGAGAAGAAGACGAGCGAGTAGGAAAGAGGAAGAAGAAGACGAGCGAGGTATTAATTTTGATGATCGCGTTGTTTTTTTTATCGATACGAACGCTGGAGATTTAGGGGAAGATGTAGAAGGAGATTTAGGAGGAGGAGGAGGAGGAGAAGAAGAAGAAGAAGGGGAGGAACGAACGATGATGTTCGTGTTGACGGACGAGTGGGCTAAGAAATTCGCAAAGACGGCATTAGAACGAACAGAGCGAAGGAAACAAAGGAAACGCGAAGAAGCGCTTGATAGACCGAAGAATGCGAGGGTAGAGAGGGCGAGAGCGAAAGTTGAGGAGACTATGAAGAGGTGGGATTTGCTCGATGATTAGATTATACGTAACGGATGTAGTAAATAGTTCAATAATTTGCACGTGAGTGTAATAAAATGAAATACATAGATAGTACTATTATCATGAATGCCGTCGTCGTTTATTTACTTTCTTCCGGTTTCTTTTGTTTTGCCGGTTCTTCTTCTTTCTTCTTCGTCGGGGTACCAGCGGCTGTTGATGTAGTTCCTTTCGCGTCTACAGCGGCGGGAGCTTGCGCGGCGGCGACTTCAATTTTCACATCTTTTGGCGCTTTCGCGTCTTCGATTCTTTTTATTTCAGCTTCGGCGGCAGCTTCGCGAGCGTTTTGAGCATCAATCTGTTCTTGCGTGAGCGTTTTCACCTTTTGGAGATCCTTCTTCGGTTCTGACACAGGAGGAAGAGGAGTCGCGTCGGGCGCGACCTTCTTCAAAGGAACATGTTTTTCTTCAACCTTCGCCGCAGGTGCTTTCGAGAACAAACCTCCTCCACCAACGCTCGGTGCTGCTGCTTTTTTGGCTTTGTACTGTCTCCAGCGTTTCAAAACAACCGATGCCGCAGCTCTTTCCGAAGCTAACGGCCATAAATTTGAAGGCATATATCCTTGCCAAGCTCCAGTTTCTAAAAGCTCTTCGACGGACTTGTGCTTATGCAAACCCAAATCACCTTCGTGCGCTTCTTTGACTTGTTGCGCACGAATAACGCCAGCTCGAGCTTTTTTGATATCTTCCTCAGTCTCGTCAACGTTATCAGTGTACATCGGTCGTTTTAATGCGATTTGAAGTAATTCTTTTGAACGCATGGTTTGAAGAATCGTAATAATTGGAATTGGACAAAGCCAAATTCTGTATTCTTCGGATCCGTAACCGAGCGTTGGCATGCCAAGGATGAGCACGATTTGCGCAAAAAGCAAAGTGAATATCATCTGTCGAACGAGCCACGCCCACATGGCAATATCACCCATGTACTTTTGCAAATACGCGTACGTGTACATATGTTTACCAAAGATGTACATGATGTAGAAAAATACGAAAGCAAACGGTAAGATGATTGGCGCGATGATGGAATAAATCATGGCGATGAAGAAAATCATCATCGCTTGCGGCGGCACAAGCATCATTGGCGTCGGTTTCGGAATTGCCCACTCAACTTTCTTCTTTTGTGGCGGCCATTGTAAAGAACGAACTCTGTACATTACAGATTTGACGCAGTATCCACCGATTGAACCAATGTTTAACAGTTCCATAATCGTAGACGTTGCAGTTCTCATGATTATAAACTTGATGAAATACGTAGACGTTGCAATCATTTGTCGTGTAAATGTATACGCAAACAAGTGAGGCTGCTGTAACCAATCTTGTAAATCGAGCCAAAGTTCTCTTTCAGACATGTTTCCGACGACTAGATTGACAATCACGATATAGAAGTATGTCGAAGCGCCAAACGAGTCCATCAAAGAATAAGACGTTAGTCCAGTCAAACGTGAAGTCACCGACGCAATCGAACCAGCGATTGAAATCAAAATGGAAAGCAAAACGGCAATCATGATAGAATATAACGTTTCCCCGTACTCTTCGCCGACGTACTTCACGATTTCTGATTTGTACTCGTTAAATAATTTCGTCGCGTACGATACAGGAAACATGAAGAAAATGGTTATGAAAACACAAATGAAACGAACTTGAGCCGTCTTCCAATCTCGCACAGGTTTTGTGCTCGCGATGTTGTGCCAGACCATATCAGTTGGACCAGGCGCTTGCATCGTCATCCACTGGCCAAACTGATCATCAATTTGGACGGAGCCCATGACCAAAGCATCTTTTTGATACTTGAACACAACAACAGCGCCTGCGGCGGGTTCGATCGAGTTAATTTCTTTCTCTCGAACGGCGTTGAACCTTTTGAAGAACTTTTCTTCTTTTGCAACGTATTTAGCATAGCCACGCGTGGCCTGTTTCAATTCGAAGCGCAGAATTCGTGCACTTCTTGAATACCCTTCAAAAGCTTTTGGATCTTCTTTCTTTCGTTTCGTGAGTTCGTTGTGCGCCTTGGTATACTGAATCATGTAATCTTGAACGGCTTTCCATTTGCGAGCAACGCTGTCAAGTTTCCTCGTATCCGAAGCGAGCATCTTAAACGCAATCTTATCTGCGCCTACAATTCGTTCGACTTTAGAGGTTAGAATAGAATCTGACTCCCACCTCATGAGCGCTCGAACTCGTCCGTCTTGCGCGAAGACTTTATCCGCGGCAGACTCTGAAGCACCAGCTTGTTCGAGATCACCATCGCTGCCCGGGCTTTTAGAAATCGATTTTTGGAAGCCGGCGAGAATACCTTTTTGTTTCTTTTCGCCGTGATCGAAGTCATCGCCCATTTTCTTTTGAATGGCTGCAATGTTAACAAGACCTTTGATTCGACCCGCAATTGAAGTCGACTCTTCTTCATGTTTCAACTCTTTACCGAGTTTGTCTTGCATCGCAGCGATGCGCTTTGTTTGCGCTTCGCTCAAGTCAGTCGATGGAAACGGCGACGTCGTATAACGAGGAATATCAGTTATGACGACGGCATGCGATTTGATGCCAACCTCTTCCGGTTTTAAGTTCCACATCAAGCGAGCGAACATGACGCATTCGCGCTCGATGAGTTTAACTAAAACGACTGATAATAAAAGCATTTCGGCAACACAAAGTTGCCAAGTGAGATGTTCCTTTGCTGAAGCCATGGAGAGTTGGCGAACGTTCCCTGATAACGCGGCATCGATGACAGCTTCTTGACCAGAGAGTTCATCTTCACCATCGGTGAAATAAAAGTACACCAAAACTGGCGTGCAAAAAACGGATGCAAATAAGAAGAAGATTGAGCACATGCGAAACCATCTTAAGACCATATATTCGTCTAAGGTCATGTGCGATCGTAAATACGGCATATCCATTCTAATCGCGTGCCAAAGCCACGCTAAACCTAACATCCCCGTCGGTGGTGGCGCAAGTTCGTTGAATATGGCATAATCCGGATTTGTTCGATCCAAGTGCGCGCACGGATCAACGACTGATTTTAACCAAGGTCTGCCTCTCAAAACGAGAAAAATGAAAAACGCGAACCAAAACACGACGACTAAGGCACCGACATATTTCGCGGCTTCAATACCAGATAACGTTTCTTCGCAGTTGCCACCATCGGCGCACGCGTACTGATATATGCACGCCACACCAGTACCAACTGTCCCAATTCCTTCTTGTGAATAGGCTCCAGAATATCCAGTCGCGTAATATCCTTGTTTGTTATTACATGCAAAGCATACCATCAAAGACGTATCTGGACACGCGTTAATCGTCGTCTCAGCGGCCGTCGAGCTCGAATTCGTATACGCTTTCAAAGAAGCATACCCTAACGATGAATCGAACACGAACTGAGGCGGTTTATCCGTCGTCAACAGCGTCTTCACCGTATTATCGCCTCCGAACATCGACTGATCTTTAAACGCGCAATTCGTACATCCGGCCGGGCACGCGCAACTCGTCGCCGTCGATCCTTCCGATGATTGAGACGTTAACTTTACAGTTATCCACGCTCCGGCGTTTAAAAACGCTGTATTCATAACAGTAAGTCAGTCATGAAGAAGAAAGATAAGCGAGCATACTCGGTCAGAAAATGTTCATAATCGCTCTCATCGATTCTTAACAACAACAACGACAACAAAAACGACGACGACGACGACGACGACGACGACGCGTTATTTACACTACTTGGTCACATCCGTCCCCTTCAGTACATCGCGGTCAAACAGAGTTCTGATGAGATAAAACGAACAAAAACGAACAAAAAACAAAAACAATCATCGTCGTCTGACTACGTGCACTCACATTCACTCGTCTGCGCTCGAACGAGCAAGCAAAAGATAGCATTCGTTAGCACTACTAACGAGAGCGTGTTCGTCGCTCGCGTATTACTCATCGCGCGTTTAAAGAGCATATTCGTCTTCCTCTTCTTCGCCTCAAATTCGATCCGGCTTAAGATAAAGCAGCAGTCGCGCAAGCTACTACTTAAGCGACAGACAAAGGCAAAGAGAGCGAGTGTTGATGATACTACCGCTCTACTCTAAAATGAAAACGCGCTCTGATGATGAATAAATATGAATCGAGAGCGGTCTGCGGAAGAGAGCGCGCTCGATTTTCTCTTTTTGTCACGAAGTCGAGCGCGTGCCAAGCCGGAAAAAGTCCGAATCCGCGGAATCCTCTTTATCTTATGAAATTTACGAATAGGACAAAGTGTCGAAATTGAATCGCACAATTAATTACGCGAGTGCACAATTTTGGCTTTTTTTTTCAAAAATGCACAGTTGCGACAACCCTATCGCCTATGCACAAGTGCTGCTGCCAATGAATTTTCGGCTTTGGCAGCACATCATCAGGCAGCACGTCTTTGAGGCGAAACTGAATGGATTTTCGAACGAACTCGAATGAATACGCACGGTATAGAACATGAAAAGAACTACGTACAACACGTCTATTTATCTATATTCTACTCTAATAATCTAACGATGTAATAATTAATGAAAAGAAAAATAGGCAAAAATCATCCCCTGCGCTTCGATAACCTCCACGAGTCCTTCTCGTTAAACCTATCGAATAAAGGTTCGAGCTTTTCCATTCTCTTACGTTTACTGATCACGCGCGAATCGGCTTGTTTGAAAAAGCGCGGAGCGAGCTCGACTAACCATTTCGGGTCAATAGCAGTACATTCACGCATGTATTCCTTTGATGTTAAAACTAACTCGTGGTAAACGACCCAATCGGGTTGGCGTTGGAATAACGAGGACGACGGGTGGATGTACGTCGGCGTGTTTTCGACGAGCGTTTTGAAACCTTCTTGAGGGTCTTTCTTAGCGGCGTGGAAGAAGAACCCGGAAGTGATGGCCCTGCGAATTCTGTTGAAGTTTCTTCCGCACGAAGTGACTTCGAGGCGGTATCTATCCATGATCGTTAAAAGTTGCTTGCGCACGTCTTGCGCGCGACGGAGTGATCTCGCTTGTAAATAGTTTTCAAAACACCACGGCGACGTGAAGTTATTCGCCTTCCAAGCTTCGTAGACAGTTAATAACGTTAAATGATCGTCCTCGGGTTGAAAAAACTTCGCACGTTTCTGATCAGCTGGACCTTGTTTTTCCTTTGGACGATAAAATATGTTTTGCGCGGAAAGCATTGCGACGATTGTGAGAATTTCTTCAGCGCACCCTAAATCTACAGAAGCGATGAGCATTTTTGACATTGGCGGTTCGAGAGGGAACTCGGCCATTTTTCTGCCGAGTCTCGTCAATAACCCTTCTTCGTCCAAAGCGTTCAAGTTATATAACTGTTCAAGAGCGGTGACTAAAGTTTGTGCTGGAGGTGGGTCCATGAAATCAAAGCCTCCAGGACCGAGATCGTTTATACCCATAGCTTTTAAAGTTAAGCACGTCATGCCCAAGTTCGTTCGCTGAATCTCGGGCACCGAAGTTGGTAACATTTCGTTCTTGAACGCAGCCTCTGTGTATAATCGAAAGCATTTTCCAGGTCCAGTTCTACCAGCTCTACCAGCTCGTTGTCTCGCCGAAGCTTGAGAAATCGGTGTAACTATTAAAGAATCCATTCCAACTTTTGCGTTGTACACTTTTTGCTTCGCAAATCCAGGATCAACGACGTAATAAATGCCATCGATGGTCAAAGACGCCTCCGCAATGTTCGTCGCAATTATGCACTTACGACTTCCCGGAGGCGCTGGATCGAAAATTTTCGTTTGCATTTCAGACGGTAAAGATGAATACACGGGTAAAATGTGCAAATCTGGCACAGATGGACCAAGCGCTTTGACGCGCTCGTATAAAATCCCGCAACCTGTATCGATTTCTTCTTGACCGGTTAAGAAGAGCAAAATATCACCCTCGGGTTCGGTTAAATGTATTTGCATCACGGTAATTAAAGCCGCATCTAGATAATCGCTCTCGGGAGCTTTTGTATACATTACTTCAACTGGGAAAGTTCGTCCAGGAATTGTAAAAATTGGACACTCGAAGAAATAAGTCGAAAACTTTTCGGCATCGAGCGTCGCAGAAGTGACGATGATTCGTAAATCTTTCCGTTTCGAGCAGCATTTCTTCAGCAAACCAAACAAAACATCCGTGTGTATCGTTCTTTCGTGCGCCTCATCGAGCATAATGACTGAATATTGCGTCATCATTTCATCTAACAAAGCCTCTCTTAAAAGCATACCGTCTGTCATATATTTAATCACCGTATCTTCGCTCGTGCAATCTTCGAAACGAATGGCGTAACCGACTTCTTCGCCTAACAAACAACCAACTTCTTCGGCGACACGCTTTGCAACGGACATCGCCGCGACTCTTCTAGGTTGGGTACATCCTATTCTACCTTTTGTCGTATATCCACTTTCTGCGAGATATTGTGTCATTTGCGTAGTTTTACCGCTGCCGGTTTCACCGATGACGACTAAGATTTGGTTTTCATTGACGGCTTTGATCAGTTCTTCTCTAAGTTTGAATATAGGAAGCGACTGTCGTTGTTCGATAATCGATCCTTTTTGACTAAATCCGAACTGTGGCGCTTTACCAACCGATTGCTTCTTCCACTCTGGCATGTCCTCTGGCGCGATGTTTTGACCTCGAACATCTGCGACGAGTTTTCGATCATCTTGCGCAGCCATTGGGTCGAGCCAAGCCTGATTGAGATTTTCTGGAACATCTTCGTCCATCGCTGCTCGTTTCCTTTGATCAGTCATCTCTCGACGCTCTTTGGCCAACGCACCTTGTGTCATCGCCGCCCGTTGCATAGATCCGTCTGGATTTTTAACAATTCTGATCGGAGAAATATCGCCCAAAGTTTGCTCAGTTTGTCCGGCAAGAAACGGCGCTTCTTCTTCGTTAATTTCAATATCAAACTCTTCTTCCGCCTCTTCTTCGTACGCTAATACACCATCGTTTTCGGGATCAAAGTTTGGATAGTCCTCAACTTTTAAAACGCCACTCGCGATGAGTTGTCTCGCTTCCCATAATTCTGGAGACGACATTCGTTTAATCGGCCTTCGGCGATTTAAACCACTCTTATCGTCAACCATTCGTCCATCTGCGGCGAAATCTTCCTCGGTTTGCTTAATTCCAGATAATCCTTTTACGGAGTTCGTCATGTTTGATCCTTTCGCGCCAGCACCAAAGCGTGGAATGATCGGATCATCAGAAAATCCCCCTGCTGCTCTCGACGAAGAAGGCGGCGCAGGATTTGATCTCGGCGGTGGAGGAACGTTCCTACTACTATTACTGGTATTATAGCTATTATTATTATAAGTTTCCTCCTCCTCTCCAGTTCTTTGATTCACGTCACTCATCGACAAAGCTATTCTATTATTCGTCATTGATAAAACCTTCACGAAGCAAAAATTCCCTTTTTGCACAGAATCTCGAGCCGAATTCCCGTTCGAGACCCTCGGTAACTTTGAGACGTGCGCTAACCCTTCGGTCTTATCCAAAAACTCAGTGAGCTCAACGAACGCCCCAAAATCCATCACGTTCGTCACCATCCCTTTATAAATCTTATTCACTTCCGGTTTCCCTCGAATCGTCTTAGCGACCGCTGCGAGTTTCCCGTTCTCCTTCTCGAGCCGATGCGCCGAATCATCCAAACCTACTCCTCCCTTAGAAGAACTCGCTCGTTTACCATCGACATAATCTAACCTCTCCGCGTTCAAAGTATCCAATCTCGGATCATCACAAGCGTTCTCGATCGGATTCCTATCTCCGTATAACTCCCTCGATAGCATCCTCGCATGTTCCTCGTGGTCTCTCACTTTCAACCCAGGGAACGGTTGCTCCTTCGTCGGTTTCTTTCTCACGTTCTCATCGTTCGCATTCGCACGTGCTTTACGACCGTTCCCCTTCTCCGCCTGTTCGATCATTGCGCATAATCCTTCGGCCTCTTCTAAAGATACTTCGCACCCGAATTCGTTCAGGACTTTATGGAACCGTGCAGAGCAGAACTCGCATTCGTTGGCCTTCATGTGAACGAATTCGGATAAAGTTTTATCCGCGACGCCTATCAATCGCTCGAGCGCTTTCGTGATCTTTGTGATTAAGGATAGGTGTGCGAGTTTTTGCATCATTGGGTTCGTCATTAGTCGTGTGTGTGTGTGTGTGTGTGTGTGTGTGTGTGTGTGTGTTTCTTCTTTTATTATTTTATTATTTTATTATTATTTTTATTTTTAACGTTAGTGTTGTTTGTTTTCAATGATGCTCTTAAACTGTTAAAACTACCACAAACGCGGGATGAGTAGCAATTATAAAAAAGTTCTTGACGCAGATCTTTGACTCGTGATATGCGACGAGAATGAGAGAGAGAGGTGTTATTATTTGATCACAAAGCGCTATGTGTATCTATATATATATCTATATATCTATATATATGTATAACGCGTCTGAAGAAGAGTGTAGTTTCAAAACTCGTACTCGTCGAAGACGTTGTTCGAGCGAAGCAAGAGTTCGGAGGCTTCGCGGTACCACTTTTGTAATACGCGTTCTTTTTCAGAGTTTTCTTCGTCGAAATCGATATCGACGTCGTGCGTGTGCATGACGCCTTTCGAATACGAGCGAGTGTTTTTGATGGAGTATATGTATACTTTGCGATTGCGTCGTCTGGCGCAGTCGTTGCTTTTGATTATTTCGTCTCCCTTTGACGTTCTTTTCTGTTTCTGTTTCTGTTTTTCTGTTTGTATTTTTCGAGGTTTTGTGATGTAGGCGAGATCAAAATATATGCTCGCTTTTGGGGGGTTAAGCCTGCGTATGTTGTTGTTTAATCGTGCAAAACGTGATCGCTTAAAAGCGTGAGAAGATGAGTCGAATATCAAAATTTAAAGTGAGACGTACCGTTTTTTTGCCATCTCTTGATCGTATAAGAAAGAGTTTTGAATTAACGGTTCCCAAATATCCGATCGCGTGATTATCCCGATTAATTTCCCAGGCTTTTCGTCATCGTCCTTGTTCTCTTCAACGACCGGTAGACGATGTATTTTGTGTTTCAACATCAAACCAGCGGCTGAAGAAACATACGCGCGCGGCGAAACCGTCAACGGCATCGGAGTCATCGCTTCCCTAATCATTCTGATATGTTTCTGATCAGCGAACGAAATGTAAGAAAGTCTCTTCACGTCGTTGCGTGATACGACGCCGACGAGGTTATCGTCATCATCGATCACTGGTCCACCTTATTTAAAATTTAGATACATAAAACCACGAGATATTTATAATTTTTACCGTGATATTTGCCAAGGAACGATATTACTTTTTGACTCGTTAAATGGTCCTTCTCGTGCAAGCACTGCGGTTGAGGAGTCATAAACTCTTCCACGCGACTGTATGGCCAAGATATGGCCGCTTCATCGGAAGTTAAGTGCAATCCTTCGTCGTTCTTCTTCTTCTTCTGTTGTTGTTGTTGTTGTTGTTG
>Ga0115001_10003743_pt1 | contig 11280 bp, 7 predicted proteins | sample ArcticOcean_MG_C_12_FD_89869 | JGI IMG/M metagenome (GOLD analysis project Ga0115001, IMG submission 89869) | Marine microbial communities from western Arctic Ocean - ArcticOcean_MG_CB8_130 | ecosystem: Environmental > Aquatic > Marine > Oceanic | place: Arctic Ocean: Canada Basin | collected... | reverse complement strand
TTGAACTTTCTGCCAAAGCGAAATTGAAAACGTTTTATTACAATTTACATCCTGAAGATGCTGACGACAACGATTTAAAAATGCCACATGGTGGTGCTGCTTTCGCGGCGGCTTGTTTTTATGCTGCAACTCTCGAATTTGAAGCAAACCCACGTCGTGGCGGTGAAAAAACACCTGCCACGTTGGCACTCATTAATAAATATGCTCAATCCGAAGTTGACAAAAATTATGACCATTTGGGGAACTGCACCACAAGAAGTGTTACACCCTTGATAATTTTACGCCACACTCAATTATTAGGCGACCTTTGTCAGGCAGAAATCCCAGCATTGACTTCACAGTCACTTCTTTGGACGTCGGACACGTCGGATAAAGAACACGGCAGAATGGCATTGTTCAAAGAATGTGGTCGTCCGTTAAATCTTTATTTGCCAAAAAATTTGCCAAAAAATGTGAAATTGGGGTTCACTATTGAAGACACTGGCCATGGTGCTTTGCAATTTTGTCGGGTTGATACCGACGAAATTGCATACAAACAAGGGTTTAGAGTCGGTGATTATATTTTGTTGTTTCAAGCTGAATTAGTGAAAGCAACCGACACTCTTGATAGTTTCGAGAACAAAATGAAGAAAGCAATGAAAGAGTCAGGGCCCAGTTTGGCTTTCACCATAATGCGTCCTTGTGTAAATACAAAATAAACATTCATATGTATATAAATAACAGCGCGTTGCGCTCATAATATTTTTTTTTCTTTACACAAGTTACACAAGTTACACAAGTTACACCTAAAAATCTATTTCTTTTGACATGTTTAGGTTGTCGGGAATTAATTCTACATTTTCTTCTTTGTTTCCTTTTTCGGGTTTAGTCATGCAACAACAACAAAAAACACCGACAAATGTAAAAGCACTTGGTGGTATTTTCTTCAGTGGTTTGGCATTTTTGGGTCTATCGAAACAAGAACAAAACGCTGCCATATTGGCAGTTAGACCAGAACAGCAGCTACCAAGACCTTTGGTTATCCCACCACAACTACCAGTAACACAAGCACACGGCGCTGTGAACACCCACGGACATTGACCCTGGGACACGCAAAGTATAAAGAAACAACAAAACACTACTCCAAAGAGTATACCAACAATTATAATCGCATTGTTTAGTGTCAATCCTTCACCTGGTTCTGGGACGTATATAATACAAGACGTCTGTGCTGTTTCGTTTGTTGTGTAATTCCTTGGACAATTGATTTGGAATTCTTCCCAGCCGTCATCGGAATAATATCCAGTTTGAGCAGGGTCGCAAACGTGTTTTACACCAATATAACCTAATTGACAAGGCCAGAAATGGGCAAATTGGGTCGCTCCCATTTGCGCAACCCAATGTTCAGACATGCTTGCAAACGATGTACTGATCGGTTGATTCTCGACACCCAATATATTATGTGTTTCTAGCATTTGACCTTCGAAATCTAATCTATAGACTTTGTCGTTTTCAGGGTCGGCGATGATCACATTACTACCGACAACTCCGACATTTTTTCCGATATATTCATTCTGAAACGGTGGAGATGGGATGTATGGCCATGTGGTTTTCCCGTCCAGATATCCTTTGTCATCATTAGATAAATAGGCCAATGGGTTTCCAGGCAGATTATCAATAGAAATTCCGTCGATTGGTTCACAATTTGACTGGGAAACCCACGATCCATTGCAATTGTATAGCAAAACAAACGGGTTGTACGTATCCTCGTAGAGCGGATATATCGATATTGCCAGTAATTCGTTGCTTGCTGCAACGTTGCGTCCAAATGCCTGATACGTTGCTAATTCTAATGGTAAAATATAAGGCGAATAGACGTTAGGCTGCCACCAACCCACAGAATTGGCATCATTGTCATAAGGCCACACGACCATGTCATAAACATACACTCGCCCATAGTTTGTACCAGAATTGTCTTCCATAAATCGATCCGTATTGCCAGGTGCACCGATTACAAGCATCGCATTATTTGTTTGTACTGAGCCTGTGATAGCGACAGAATAACCGAATTGCTGGTAGTTTTCTCGATGCTCTTCGTAAACCTGCTCATTCATCGGTCCAAGGGCTTTGGTGTATGGCCTTTCGAGTGGCAGACATAATTTTTGAATCATCGCTATTTCGGAATTGTCGATGTTCGGATTTGTTAAATCATAATCCAAATGGCCATACGCTGGGATATATGTGCTCGCCCAAATTGTCTTCAGTTTACCATAGTAATTTTTCCAATTGTCGATTCCAGACACACAAAGCGTGCCCTCGGGATAACAATTCATTTCCAGTGTTGACCTACACGAGTGTAATTCATTTCCGTCGAATACGAATACGTACCCAGGCGTCCCAGCATTTCCGAGATAATCCGTCTGCTCGCCTGGTGATCCGACCACCCAGGTTTGGCCTGATATATCCAAACTAAACCCAAATCTGCCCACAGTGTTAGAGATATTGACACGGATAACGTTGTCCAAGCCTGTGACGTTATAGTCTTTCAGAAAAACGGCGTGAGTTTCGCCGTTTCGAGGTATTTCGGTGATAGCCGCAGGCACAATATTTGTGACCGTATCTAGGAATGGACGCCACAGAGTTACTCTATTTGTTTCAGGAAAACCAAACACCACGAGTGAACAATCATTATTAACGACCGCAATTTGACTTGAAATGTCGGTAGAATACGCTGTGAATGCACCCTCTGTTTTCAGCAAGGATGTTACGTTGATAAGTTGTGCCTGATTATGCATAAGCATTTTTGTGCCATTTTCGTTAATATATAAAGAGCAAGAGTCACTAACTACCAGCTGGTCGAATTCTAAATCTGAGATTACATTTTCCTCTAAATAGGCATGTGAAATAACACACAAAAATAAGAAAATCAATAATCGTAACATTATTTTATTATTGTACGTTTACATGTAAATAGTGCATTTTTTTATTAAATAATGATTATTTGTATTTTTGAGAATATGTTAGGAATATGTTTTCAATATTGACTTTTGACAACTCCTCTCTTTTGACAACTCCTCTAGCGCGCGCCTGTAAAACCTTGCTCGAGAATATATTAGTCATATTTTTTTTTTAAGTACCCTGGTGGAAATATGATATAAATACCAGTTAGAAATTATAAAAATGAATTCTTTACAGCTTCAAATATTAATGGTATTGTCATCGGGAAACGTGGAAACTCCAAAAACTCTGAAAAATTTACCAAAAAAAAGAAAAGAACCAAAGGTACGCCAATTCAAAAGGCCATACAAAAATAAACGTGCAAATCGACATATTTTTACAAACAAAGACATGAAAATGTAGAGGATTTTTAAAATCAAATAATTAATTTATTACATTAACTATTTAACAGACATTTAAATAATATTATAATGTCCAATACATCTTCACCTATACCATCACCGAGCGAAGTGCCATCACCTGCACCTATTACACCGAGCGAAGTGCCATCACCTGTGCCATCACCAGTCGCTTCGACTGTACCATCACCAGTCGAAGCACCGGCACCAGCACCATCACCAGTGCCATCACTTGTCGAAGCGCCATCACCGTCACCAGTGCCATCACCAATGCCATCACTTGTCGAAGCGCCATCACCAGTGCCATCACCTGTGCCATCACCAGTCGCTTCGACTGTACCATCACCAGTCGAAGTGCCATCATTTTCTCCTGCACTTATTACACCGTCTTCTTCCACCTCATCTATTAACTCTGAAAACATAATACTGGTCCTTTTACTAGTAATTTTATCTTGCACTTGTACCAAATTCTTCTGTCGTAAACGTACAAGGAAAATAGCAGAATATCACAACATTGACCCATTCGAGGTTGAAGAAGATTTGGTTGGGGTAATAGAATCTAAAGTACAGGATATACCAGGAATAGAAATAAATGAAAGATATACAGACGATCGCGAAGACAATGTCGTATAGTCTTGGTGAATATGCCAAAATATAAGTATATAACACTTCCGAATCATCCAACCTCGCAGTGGCTATGTACCAAAGTAAATACAAAAGCATTTTCCGTTGTCATACGTTGAACGAAGCCATAAATTATGATTTAAAATCTATTTCTGAAGTTGATTTATTCCTCTTTTTACTCGATACATATGATATCTTACTGGAAGACTCTAATATTTTCGTAGACGAAAACAACGAAACAAACTACTTAAATTTGATTGTAAAACTGGAAAAGTTTTGTTTTTTAAATTTCAATAAATTGCTGTCCAGTATCCCCGGTCAGATGAGAGGGTTTAACCTAGGTATGTTCGTATATTTAGTAATTTCTTTATGTCGTACTTTATCAAAAACAAGTACACTACTACTTCGATCTACGAGGAGTTGGATGAGAATAAATAAAATACGTTCTCACAGAAGTTACGACACTGCGGATTTCACCATAACAGATATACTCGACGCTTTAGACATATTAGAAATGAAGTGGGGTATGTTTGACGTTCTCACGGACGATCTATTGCAATATATCAATGCACTTGAAGCAAGGGCGTGTCATTTGATCAGCAATTTCCAAGATGGCGATGCTTTAAACATTGCCAAACACAGAATGAAAATTGAAGATTCAATGTATCAGATTTCTCCAGCCCATATATTTGAGTTGTATGCGCGCTTTATAGCAATGAAACGTTCCTTTGCACAATATACCATGTTTGATACCGTGCCAGCGCCACAGGAAATGCCCAAAAACAGATTAGATGCATTTATGGACCGTGAGAACAGACACCTCACGATACGTAAATTTCGGGACGTCGTTTCCGACACCGTTTGGGAAAATATGGTGCGACTTTCCGATACGTACAGAGCCAGCTATGCTGTCAGAGGTACTAAAGTGAGCGCATATCAAGCTATCGCTGAAAACCGCCCACTCCAAGTTTTGGATCATTTGGCACAATTCATTTCATACAAAAAACCGAATGAACTACACGCTAATTTACACGTGAAGGAGGCATTGCATCGCGAAATCGTTCATGCTTATTTTATGAGCACTTTTTCGATTTCGTTTAAAAATTATTTTTTTTGTAGCGAAGAAAAATGTTGGAATCATATTTCCATGTTGAAAACAACTACCGTGCCCCTTATTTTAGAACGGCGCAAACGATATGACGTTTTATATCGCAGCGTAGTACACTTGACGAAGACAGGGGAGTTTGCAGATGCGTTTATTTATTGGCTTCTATTGGTACGGCGTGATTTCCAAGGGATATTGTACGGGAGTATGGATTTTAATAATTTGGTGAGTTTTGTCTTAGATTCTGATTCAGAAAACATACAGAGAGAAGTAAAAGAGAGACCCACAAAAAAACAGAGATTAGAATATAAATTTGAGTAAAAACTGGTAATTTTTTAGTATATATGTATTTGTATTATCTGATAACATGTCAGACTCAGACAGTGGTTGGGATGTAGATGACGACACTGATTGCACAATAAAAATGCCTACCACAATACCTACAATTTCATTATTTGTAAAGAATGTAAAGAAACCCCCAAAACCGAAAGCTCCAATAAAACAAAAGTGCACCGAACCCCAATTGACTTATTTTGAATGTAAATGTCCTGCAACAGAGTGGAACAAAATTGAAATTATACCAGATTGTTCATCGAGAAAATCTGATGATATCAAATATATGTTGAGACGCGATGAAGCAACTGACCAGTTCTTTGTAGAAGTAGTTGCAGTAAAACAAGAAGGAGAGGTGCAATGCTTTTGGGAATGCAGAAAGGAAAAAGAAAATATATTTGAAGCCATTTTTTATTCGTGCGAACGCCAATTATACGGTGCAACTTATATAAACCCGTATACGGGCAGCAAAGAAAGTGGCATATTTGGACCGAATACATATGGTACAATACTTTTCGGGAAAAAATGGAAATGTATTTAATTTTGTGAATGTAATCTAAAAACGTCTTTCAAGTTATTACCGTAAAAGACCTTGTTTAATTTCGATGTTGCTTCGATTTCTTTCTCTTTCAAATATGCATTGGTTAGCAACACCTCGTTCATAGCTGCCATTTCCAAACCAGCTGTCTTTTCAGCTTCCGCTTTTGCAATTAAAATATCATTATCTTTTTTAGATTTAGCTCTATCCATTTCGTGGACTATTTCTTGGCGTTCTTTTTCAGCTTCAATTAGACGTTTTTTGCGTTCTAGTTCAGTTTCTTGCGAATCAGTGATTCGTAGCTGTTCGGCTATGTTACGGTCACGTGCCAACTGCTGCTCGGCTTCCTGTGTTGCAGATGCAAGAGCAGCCATCTTTTTATTTAGTTTCTGTTGTTCATCGGCAGTCCGAGTCGATTGACGGTGTTCAGCTTCTTTTTTGATAATGTTTGCAATATCAGAGTTGGTGGGGATTGGCTTGAACACTTTCACTTTGTCTGCAACAATGAGGAGACCAGAATCTGCTGTAAGCTGAGCTGCAACAAGATCAGCATATAACAAGTCGTTAACCTGCGTGAATCTATCAACAAGAAATTCACGTGCAGTCATTTTGGCACATATGTTTTGCATTAAAAATTCGGTCATATCGTATATGTTGGAAGCATCTGGGTTTTTTCCATGTTTTAGGTATGTTGAGACCGTCTTTCCTTTAATTTGCTGGTTTGAAATGGCTACTACGCCTTTGAACGTTATGCCGTCCAATGTCCCACAGGTATATGGGACTTCGTCCTTGTCAATTCCAGTAAAAACATGGATTCCTTTAGTTAATGGGGATTTGAAATAAAATCCTGGTCCACTTGTTTTGTCGGTTTTCACCCGCTGAAATTGTGTCCATATCGCAACGTGACGTTCGGGGACGATGTCGTACACGGCCGAAGCCGACAACCAAACAATAACAACGCCAATGATGGGGACACATAATTTCATGGTAGCATTAAAATCGGACATCTAGTGTTTTGCTCGCAGGCTGTTCGAATTGTTGATCTTTATCGATTGTTGTTTGAAAAAAAAATATGTGTTAACTATTCCGTATTTTTGTAAGAAATAGAAACGTATTAGTATTTGTGAATAGTTAAGACATATTTACAAATAATTTATCAAACACACTAACTCTACTAATACTAGAAAATCAAAAAAAAATGATGTTAATGAAAAAACTATCGCAAAAAAGAAAAAGCGAAACAAATCAAAAAAAAACCAAAAAAAACCGGGCCTTGGCCCTCGGCTCCGCCAAAAAAAAAAGAATTGCTCCCCAAAACTTTGAGATAGCTGCTCCTATTTATGAAATGGACCATGCGCACGTTGCTATAGCAAAATTGAAAAATGGCATTGAAGAAGCTGTTATAATCGATGCCGCTTTCGCTACCAACTCGTTTGATGGCAATACAATGGTTAAATATTGGAATGCCAGAGTCAAACCAGAATTTCGGGTCGATGCGCCAACATCAGCCGAAGATCTCATTGCTAATAAAAAGAAGTATACGGGCTTGCCAGGGATCAATGGAGGTATGTGGCATGCCTACGCCACTTCGGTGCATGATTCTGCTATTGATTCGCCAGCAATTGATCAAATTTTTACCGAAATCACGGGTACACCTGATTGGGAAATTCATCCAAATCGAATGCGATTTAATTTGAAAGACAACGACGACGGCTGGCAGCAGGCACATTTGGAAGGAGAGCACGTTATGAAATCAACTTCTGACATCGGGTGTATCGTCTGCTTGACCGCAGGACGTACATTCACCTATTATGCGGGTTCTAACAATCATCCCGCTGCTCGGGAACTCTATCGGGAGAGAAATGGACCTAAATCACGCTTTATCAGCTTAACCCCTGACGATTTGACCAAATGGAAGCGCACAACCATTACCACGACCAAACCAGGTCAAATTATATTGTTTGCAGGGTCAGTGATTCACGAAATAAGTAAATTGAATACGTCTTTATCGTTGTTCTTATCACCGTTTGACCCAGCAACCGAGACAGACGAAGTCACATTTTACGAAGACATTGTGTATCAGCCACCAACCGGGATGGCAGAGTCAGCAGAACAAGCCAAAATCAATTCAAAGGCTTTGAAAAAGGCTCGTGCACAGGCTAACAAATTGAAAAAGAACAACCCAGGTGCTCCGCCAATACCAACAAGATTTAGATTGCCTGGAAAAATTCGCAAAGACCCCACCGAATTTGCTGGATTATCCAGAAAACAATGCGATCTCTTCGGAACATTGTTTCACGGGCCTGGATACGTGTGGCCTTCTGGCAAAGAAACCTTTCCGATGATGCACATGATGGCATTCAACGCGTTCGCACCAAAATTGTTATCGTTTATGTTCACCAAAGCATGGGATATCGATAAAGATAAGAATTCGGAGACAGTTGGTCAGTTCACGTTGCAAAACAAATTCAATTATGAAGTAATCACCCCAGAATTAGTAGAAGGTTGCCCAGAATTCGACATAGGTTATTTCGATGATTTACCATTTCAAAACATTTCAACAGATGAAATCGAAGCAATGAAATTGCAATATAACGGCATCCCCGATGTCGCATGGCCATTGATACGGTATTGGGTGAAAGACATCCGTTTATGTTCCCCCAACGTGTGCAAACGTCGCGGATACATTGTATAAATAAAATATATAAATGTAATTAATAATGAAATAATCATGTTTATTTATTTTATGTTTAATTTTCTTTTTTTACTTGTGTTACACTCAATACTAGATCTTCCGCGTTTATGACTGATTTTGACAGAGTTTTGATAACAACTCGTCTCAGTAAACTGCGTAGAATCGTGGCTAATAAATAAACAGGTTCTGTTCTCGTTTTCAGCGCACCATTCGCTGAATACATCCTGTACTGCTTTTATTCCAACGATGTCCAAAGAAGCAACGGCCTCGTCAAGGCAAATGAACGGGAAATTATTTGGGTATAGTTCTTTGAAAGCTAAAAAGCATGCTAACTGACAACGCTGATATTGCCCGCCGGACAATACGCCGTTGTTTGTACTGCTTTTGATTTGTCTCACCAGACGTTCACTTTCATCAAAATATGCTGTCATACTGATCTCGTCATTACCGAATAATTTTTGAAGCCAGTTTGTCATCAAAACTGCCAATTTATTTACAACAAAATCCAGGGCATATGTTTGAATGCCTCGTGGACCTGTCCACGATGAAATAGCAGCAATCGTTTCTTGCTTTTGAAGCAATTCTTTTTTCTGAAGCAATAGACTTGCCTGTTCAGATTTCAGGCGATCACTTTCTTTATTTGTAATCTGAAAGGGGCAAGTTTCAGCCTCCATTCGTTGCAAATATTGAACCGATCGACCTTTAGCACCCATTAATGCCTCTCTTAACCGAATAGCGGATTGATACGATTGCAGCGCAGCTGTAAAATGTTCTGTGGATTGCAATTGTCCGTCCAATCGCTGCGCTTCACTACACAGTATTTCCATTTTTTTCTCAGTATCAAGTTTCACAACTGTGTATTCATGGCATTTCAACGCTTGTTCAGCACTGGCCAGATTTTTGACTGACAATTCCATTTCTTTTTTACTGACAATCACCTTAGCCTCCGCTTTCGCAATAGCTTCGGTCATAATACCGACCTGTGATTGGTCGATACCGTCAAATTTTCTGTGACAAGTATGACACTCCCCATTTGCATGGAAATGTTGCAAAGCTTGTTTTGATTGACGTAATGCGGCCATATTGTTCTGATATTCCGAGCTGCGTTGTTCTTTCGTTCTTTTCAATTGGGTAATATCCACTGGTTTTGCTGGCAATGGGTCTGGCAATAATGGGATTCCGTTTAATTTCGCTTGGAACATCGCCACTTCATTTCTTTTCTGGTTAACACTCGAACGAAGTTGATTGACATCTACCGTGGAGACTGGTTCGATTGGTACCGCACAGTTGTCCACCGCAGAGGTTGCTCGCAGTAATTCCTGCGACGCTTGTTCAATTTTGACCTGGTGTTCTTTTAACCATATTTTTCGGCGTTTCTCGAGAGTTTGCACTCTTTCTGCGTCCAACTTCAATTGCTCCGTCTTCATTTTCAACTGCATTGATGCATTCTCTAATTTCTTCTTGTTTGATTTTTGCAATTGTTTTGCTTGATCGGCAAGCGTGCTCCAAGTTTTCATTTTGGCAAACGGTGCGATTTCTGATTTGGCTGCAGTATCGCTTGCGTCCAACCAACGAGGTGAAGACTTTTGTGTCCAAATGCTGTTGTTTTGGAGGTATTTGTGTAACAAAGCTGCCGACATATCCATTCCAAAAACATCGGAAGCAATCGCTTTCTGGGTAGCACCAATTGTCGATCGCGTGACATCGGTGTTATTCATTTCCAGTAGTAGGGTTGTTTTCTTCTTTTCAGAAAGACTTCTCGTTACTTTCCAAGGAACATTGTTTACCGTACCCGATATAGCGACAGTGCAACTGGGCATATTCGTGTGCACAACATTTCCACCAAATGTAAGTGAACCGCGCCCGTCAATAGAACCAGTTAAACACCAAAGAAAAGCACCCGCGGCTAACATCGATTTCCCTGCACCATTCGAACTGTTAGCGGTTTCGCATTCGGCCGAGATTAAGGTAAACCCCTGACCTTCGAGAGCCAGACTGAGATTACCTTTGAAGGGTCCAAATGCATTCATTTCTAACTTGATTGGACGCACGTCGTTCACAGCAATGTCTTCGTTAGTTGCAGGCAATGCTTCCAACCAGTTGCACAGAGTCTGCCAAGATTGCGATTCTGTGTCAACGTTTGTTCGTTGTCCATAAGCTTCCAACATTTGCTGTGATGATAATAACTTTTGGTCTGCTATTCTTGTCTTGCTACACAAGATTGGCTTTTTAATTTGGATGTTAATTCCTTTCGATTCTAAATGACCGATTAATTGTAAGACGTTTTCAGTTGCTGACACTGTGACACTGACACGGTCCCCACTACGTAATTCGGTGTGCCGTCGCTCCAATTCGTCCAGGGTCCATTTAAATTGGTGGGGACCATAGTCAATCGGAATGAGATGATCGACTTTGTAATCTTGAGAAAGAACCACTAGACTTTTTTTGTCTTCTGCCTCTGACAAACTTAATTGAAACGGAGACCCCAAGTAACGGATGTTGCCTATGGTTTGCGGTGTATGGTAGTGCCCAGTGTAAATTGGCATGTCAGTAGGCAAATCCGTCCTTTGAAGCCCTTCAGTGCTGATTTTAGAAGCGTTTAACATAAAACCCTCGATATCCAAATGAGCAAATATGACATCAACATCAG
>Ga0115001_10003728_pt1 | contig 11307 bp, 5 predicted proteins | sample ArcticOcean_MG_C_12_FD_89869 | JGI IMG/M metagenome (GOLD analysis project Ga0115001, IMG submission 89869) | Marine microbial communities from western Arctic Ocean - ArcticOcean_MG_CB8_130 | ecosystem: Environmental > Aquatic > Marine > Oceanic | place: Arctic Ocean: Canada Basin | collected... | reverse complement strand
ATTAGCCAACAGAAGTGCGATTTACGAGTGTCTGTCTCTATGAATTTGTAAGGTCGGTGTCGACTTCTTACCAAAACGGATGTTCGATAATTGAACGCTTGGCGTCGGGAGGTTTACTGAAAAGCCCCAAGAGGGGAAATATACCGCTCATAATCAACAATGATTTTTTCAACTTTTCATATTCCTTCCACTTCAGTGAGGTACAACGCTACTCCCCAAGCACAGCCTTTGGCCCGTTACCCACAGGAGAGGTTTCCCTGTCACCTTCTTTTTGAAACTCAAGGTGTGACGCCATCATCTCATAGGTTGCGGCCTCACTTCCAACGACGACCTTGGCCACATAGGTCTCTTTTTTTGTAACGCCCGGAATTTCAGCTTCATAGCGTTTCTTTCGGGCATCCGAATCCAGGTTCCATTCCGGATGGTAAAGCCCTGTCTTAAGGTAAGGCGTATATTCCTTGCCGATCGTGCCGTAGACGTTGGGACCCTTTTGATCCAAGACCAGGCCCCCATCCTTCCAGATACGCACCAGTCCATTCTTCCCGGGCGACCATTTTGCATGGATGACCCAGGGCACCCATGTTCCGAGCTGCAAGGGATCCTTAAGGTTGAAGAGCTTTCGTTTCGGATTCTTCTGGGGCGAGCCAAAGTGCTGGCGCACCTGCCAGTTGGAATTCTGGATGCAAATAGTTAGGTTGGGATGAGTGGGCCGCCAGTTACCTGGTATCGCATGCCATTGAATGAGAATATCCGCACCCTTGTTGGGATCGAGCTTCCAGTCTTTGGGCACATAGGTCAGTATGCCGTACCATCGCTCATTGAACTCCTTCTCACTAGGCAAAGAAATCTCAGCCCGGAAAGAATTGGGTCCACGAGGCACGAAGAATCGAACAGCCTTTTCCCCTCCCGTCATTCCCGGAGCATCGGTGATCCTAAGTCGATTGGGAGTTGTCTTGGCCAAACGATAGCGATTATCCTCCGACAGGTTCAACTTGTCGAGCCCATGCCCGCCGAAATCACTCTCGAAGAGGATTGGATCTTTGTAGTTGAATACTTGTCCGGCAGAGAAATGACGCTCGATTTTTTCGGTATCAACAGGGTCAGATGTGGCCAAAACCCCTGCTCCAAGAGTAAACAAAGTTACAATGATTATGCTTCCAACCTTCATTTTTGAAAGGAACTTATTCGACTACTGCAAATGCCAATCCGTTCCATCTGCCATAATGCTTTGATTGATGCTCAATAACTTCGCTTTCAACTTATTAAATAATTCAGGATTTCCTGAAGCAATATTTTCGGTCTGGCCTGGATCTGTTGACAAATCGAAAAGTTGAAAATCCTTATATCCACCATTCTTTACTCTCGGTATCCAGCGTTCCTGAAACATATTTGTCGCTGGAATTTCATAATCTGGATTTGCCACTAGTGAGAAATCTCCGTCTCGCATGGCCACAATCGGTCGGGACTTTTGCAAATGCCAGAACATTGGCTGATGACGTTTAAATTTGTCAGGTTCCCCTTTCAGCAAGGGGGATAAATCGGATCCGTCAATCGCACGATCTGTGGGCACTTCCAAATTTAATAACCCGCACAAGGTGGGTAGAACATCAACCAGCCCAGCCGGATCTTTTAATACCCTATTTTTCTTGATTACGGCCGGCCAAGAGAAGATACCTGGCACCCGAATTCCTCCATCCCAATTTGAGCCCTTTGATCCTCTCAAATCTCCGGTCCGATCGTCCCGATAGCTACCATTGTCTGATGCATAAACAATAAGGGTGTCTTCCCGGACTCCCATGGACTTTAATTTTTCGACCACCCGACTGATTGCCCGATCCGTATTGTCAATCGTACCGGAGTAAACAGCTGCCTTGTCTTTTAATGCCCCATAAGTGGAAACAATCTTATCAGGTGCCGCAATCGGATTGTGGGGTTCATGAAACCAAATATTCAGAAAGAATGGAGCCTTGGGATGCCGATGATTATCCAGCCAATCGATAGCCTCATCAGCCACCAACTGACAGGAGTATCCTTCCAACGGTCCAACCGCCTTTCCGTTCCGAATAAAATTATTTGGGTTCTTGTGACTAGGCGAAGCATTATTCCAAGTCGTGAACCAGTAATCAAAACCATGATGGCTCGGAGTGGGCTTGGGCCGGTTTTCTGTCCGTAAACCAAGATGCCATTTACCCTCACGGGCGGTGGAATAGCCACGATCCTTTAAAATCTCCGCGATGGTACGCTCGCGAAGAAGAAGGTGAGAATTTTGAGCTTCGTCGGAAATCCAACTGTAAACTCCCGTTCGGATATGATGCCTCCCGGTCAACAAGGTGGCCCGGGAAGGAGAGCAGACCGCACAACCGGAATAAAAATCCGTAAACCGGACGCCGTCCTTAGCCAATTGGTCGATTGCGGGAGTTTTAACTGGCCCGCCGTAACATCCCACGTCTTGGTAGCCCAAATCATCAGCCAATAAAATAACTACATTCGGCGGAGTCTGGGCAACTAAGTAACTTCCTGCAAAAAAGATAAGGTAAGTCAGGCTTGATAAGTAATATTTTTTCATAATTATCATTTTCTAGTTTTTCTGTTTGGCCAAGAAATGCACCAACGAAGCAAAATCGTTCAGCGACATTCCATTGGCCAGACCCGCGGGCATCATTGAAATCGGAAGCAAGGTCTCACTGGCTATTTCGGAAGTCTTCAAAGTGGTAACCGTTCCAGCGATATCCCGCATTTCGATCTGATCACTCAAACGATTGGTCACAAAACCGACATGAGCTCCTCCTTTTTTGGTGGTGATTGAAACCGTTTTAAAACCCTGAGATATTTCCTGTTCGGGACGCAGAATGCTCAGGGCAATTCTCTCCGCATCCATAATTCCTCCAATTTGTCCGAGATAAGGCCCTTTTTGTACCTCGTCTTTGTTTAATGCATGGCAGGCTACGCATCCCTGCTTGGCAAACAAATCCCGTCCATTGTTGATATTCCCCTTAGTATTACCAAGGGCGATGGTCACATCTTCAATGCTCATTTCCCCCACCTGTCCTTGTTTATCCATGATTTTTTTCAAGTTTACCTTAGGTTCATTCCTGGCAACCACCTGGCTCTCTTCTATTTTTGGCAACCCTGGTAGTTCAACTCGATCCTTCTTCGCCAGTTCTGAAATCACATATCTCAACTCTGCCGATCCATTCTTGGCCGCACTCACCAACACTTTGGAAATCTTCTCTGTTTTCTCCCAAGCAGTCGGATAATAATAGGGGCCGCGGGTATCCGGGCGGGTACTCCACCAGGTCTCTCCATCATAAACCTTTTCCCGGTTCGCGAGTCGGATCAAGGTCTTAGCCACTCTTTGTTTAATATCCGAATCCTTCAATTTCGAAAATTCTTCAATGAGGTGATCTACAGTATCACGATCGTGCATATAGTTAAGAGCCATCAAAGCACCTTCCTGGGTTACGCTTCCAATTGCTCCGATACAAGCTTCACCCGCGTTCATGTCCACCAGGGCTTTCCTTGCGATATGGGGCAGAACGACAGCAGAATTCGGAGTGGCATGGGGACCTTCGGGTGACTTTGGTTTCCCGCTACCTTTAAGCTTTTTAACTGGATCCTTACTCACATAAAAGCGAACTTTTCCACCATGATCCGTACTGGCCAGTCCGACCGTACTCTTAAAACGAACTGTACCGGCAGGCAGTTTCTTGTAAATAATTGAACCAATCGAATGAGTGCCAATCCCTATTTTCATCGGCTGGCCATCCTTTCGGGCGAGCTTTGTACCAGTCGCACTAAACCCGATACGGGTTTTGCCCCAGCCCTGTGTAACCTTGGACCACTTTAAATCAGTAAGTGTTACAGTAGACCCATCCTTTTTTACTAGGATCGGGTCGAACCAGGAACCATGATCACTCCCTGTACCATTCCCGCCGTCCCCCAAGGTGAGATGAAGCTCTTTCCATCCGGTTATATCAATATCAAACTCATGAACTTTTTTTCCATCGATAATCGGGCTTTGATAATCCGATTTCTTAGAAGCCTCTTTTTCGATCACGGAGTTTCGTGTTGGCAAAGAATCCGCGACGGGGGGATTAGCCACTGAAAGCAGTACATTCGCTGTTTTCTTATTACCTATTCTTCCAAGTCCGACCGCAGCTGCAACCTGTACCCGGGGGTTCTTATTTTTTAAGGCAGTGGTGAAAATCTCAACCGGTACTTTTTTCAATTGAGTCTTTCGATCCGACAAAGCTCGGATGGCATGCTCGGCCACCGTCGTGTCATTCGCCAACCTTGCAAGATGGGAATGCGACTTAGCGCCCAGTAATTGTTTGATCGTGTAAATTGCGGCGATTCTTGATTTGGCTGCTTGAGTAGAATCCAAAGCTATGTCCAACACCTCTTTCCCTTTGCCCCCCCTTCTTAAAATTTCCTGCTGTGCATGCAACTGAGTCTTAGCACTGGGGGAAGAAAGAAGATTAGCTAGATCAACTGTATTTCTCTTCTTCAGGTTTGGAAACCCCTGATATTTCCAACCCTTGGGAACAACCCGCGATATGTGACCATCCGTACCGCCTTTAAATCCTGAACTCCCCCAACTACCTATGAATAATTGGCCGGATCCATCACAGTCCACATCCGTGATTCTTCCACACTTGATAAAATCTTCCTGTTGCTGGGTAAAAGTCGGACCATCTGGACTTACCCGATGAATAAACAAATGCCCCCTTCCCCAGTCACACATCATGGGCACTCCGGTATACTTCTTTGGCCATCCGGGCTCATCAAAATACATTGCCCCCGTCCCGGACCCTCCCCCCACATCCACCAAGGCAGGGATGATCTCTGAAGTGTAGCGTTTAAATAAAGTGGGGTATCCGTACTGCCCGGTTTGTACCTCATGAATAAAGCGCATATTCCACCCTCCTCCATCATTGGTGTTCCCACGGGTAAACACGTTCATATAGGGATCAATCGCGACATCATAAATATTGCGCAGTCCATGGGCAAAAGCCTCCAGTTCGGTTCCATCCGGACGGACCCGGATAATTCCTCCCCCATACATCGTCAATTTCGTCCCATCTGTTCCGGTTGCATTGACGAATCCAAAATCGCCCACCGCCACATAGATCCATCCGTCTATTCCCATACGAATCCCATTGGTGGTATGATCCACCCCACGGGACTGGTTGTATTTGCGGGTGCTGATCTCTTTGACCAAATGCTTGGGCGGACCATCCGCTTTGCCATCCCCATCCCTGTCCTCTAAAACGGAAAGAAACATGCCGTCAAAATTCTTTTCATCTGCCCATTTCGTATGAAGAACATAGAGCTTATCTCCGACCGAGATCATTCCCCTCGGATTATCGATTTCTGCATAAACAGTGTGAGAATCGGAAACGCCGTCATTATCTTTATCGATCAAACGAATAATTCTACCATGGCCAGCTCCTTTTCCAAGAGACCCGATTTGATCGATCCCCGCATAAACTTCCCCCGTTGGTGCAACGCTCAAACAGGCAACACAAGGGGTCAGCTCCTTTGATGAAAAAAGGGTCGCTTCCAACTCCTCAGGCAAACCCAGACGCGACGGGTTTCCATAGGATGATGAGAGACATGAAAGGCTTGCGAGAAAAGAAAGAAAAAATTGGTTTAATCTCATACCCAAATTCTAACTTATTTATTTTTTTTGCCAACTCAGATTCCTTTTCATCAGTAATTAAAAAAACAGAAGGCCATAAACCGCATTTGACAAAGATTCCAAATATAAAATTATGGAAATTCCCCTAATTTAGTAAACCGGATCCTTATTCTTATGAATACCATAACTTTGTTACCCCACCTTATATTGATCAGCTCATTTATTTGCGGCTCTGCCATGGCCAAAATCCAAAAGCCGAATATCGTACTCATGTTTATTGATGATATGGGCTATGTAGACATTGGCCCCTTCGGAGATAAGATTAATCAGACACCCTTCCTCGATCGCATGGCAGAGGAGGGAAATGTGCTCACCCACTTCTATGTCGCCAATACCGCATGCACGCCATCGAGAGCCGCCTTACTGACCGGAAGCTATGCCCACCGTATCGGTATGGATTCCGGTGCTCCAAACTTTGTGGTTAATTTCCCCGGAGATAAACGTGGATTAAACCCCAGTGAAATCACCATTGCAGAAATGCTCAAAGAGAATGGATATGTAACCGGTTGCTTTGGGAAATGGCACCTCGGAGATCAACCGGAATTTATGCCACTCGCCCAGGGCTTCGATACCTATTTTGGAATCCCGTACTCCAATGACATGTGGCCGGGAAACAAGCGGGGTAATCCCGTTACCAAAGGCGGTCCCTACGAACCGCTCCCCATTATGCTCCAGGATCAAGCAGTTGCCCATGTTGCCGATGATTTGGATCAGGCACTTCTGGCGGAGGTGATTACAGATCAAGCAATCAAGTTCATCAGAAAAAATAAGTCGCAACCCTTCTTTTGTTTTATTCCCCACTCCCATGTCCATTCCCCACGCTTTGCCCGACCCAAGTTTCTTCAACGGGCGGAGGGAAATGTAAATCGTGCTCATGTCGAGGAGGTGGATGACAGCATTGGTCGGGTACTCAATACCATAAGGAATCTGAAGTTGGATAAAAACACCCTGGTCATTTTCACCTCCGATAATGGAGGAGCTGGTGGCATGAGTATGGGCCCATTGCGCGGAGGAAAAGGAGGTCCTAAATACGAAGGACATATGCGTGTCCCCACTCTTACCTGGTGGCCAGGAAAGATTGCCAGAGGAATCACCACCCAAGAAATCGGGGTAACCACCGATCTCCTCCCTACCTTTGCAAAGCTCACCGGGTCCAAAGTTCCAAACGACCGGATCATTGACGGAAAAGACATCTCCGGCATCCTGCTTGGAAAAAAGAAGACCCAATCACCCCACAAGATTCACTACTACGAAGTCGAAGGCATCCGAAGGGGAGATTGGAAATTGGTTAAGAAAAAAGTGAAAGGTAAAACCATTCTTGAACTATATGACCTAGGTAAGGATCTTAGTGAGAAAAAAAATTTGGCTCAAACTAAGCCCAAAATAGTCGAGGAACTTGATCAGCTATTGAAGAAGCACTCAGAAAGCATTGCTGCCAATCTTCGCCCTCCAGCATATTCTAAGAAACCAAAGCTCATTCTAAAAGAAGTTGTAACTCTTCCCACCTTACAGGAATATCTTAAAAAATAAAGGTAACTTAAAAACTCATTATTATGTATAAAATTGTCATCACCACCCTCTTAAGCCTCTTTTTCTCCTTCCCAGCCTTCAGCATGAAGGTGTTCGATACGGAGGAAATCCGCGACCCAAGCAGTGCGGTTGAGAATAAGGTCACGCTTGTAAAGGATGGAAAAGCGAACGCGACCATTGTCATTGCCGCTGATCCTTCGCCCGCGGCGGATCTTGCCTCTATTGAAGTGCAGTACTTCGTTGAGCAGATGACCGGAGCAAAGCTTCCGATTGCCGCTGACAGTAAGGAAACGAACGGGAACAAGATCCTGATCGGCGAGAGTCGTCATACAAAGAAACTTGGTCTCGACGTCAGCAAGTATCACCAGATGGAATCTTTGATAAGGTTCTACCCTGAAGCCATAGTATTACTGGGGCGTGATGATCTCAAGGATGATTGCCGACTCTTTAAGAAAACAGCCATAAATGCCGCGTCGACTATTGATTATGCCAAAGCAAATGGAACAAAGGGTAAGACTCAAAAAGTATTTATCCCCGGGATGTTCGATTACCAGGGTAGCTTAAGAGCGACTTACAGGTTTTTGGAAGACTGGTGTGACATCCGGTTCTTCGGAGCGACCCCAATGAACATTCACTTTCCAAAAGCAAAGACTCTTATCGTATCGGGCAATGAGCACCACCACAGAACTGCTATTGACACAAAAAGCGGTGCGATGGGAATGTATGGCAGGAGGTCGGGCAATAGCGAATATGGTCCCCGACCCGATAGCCAACAGGTAACTCTTTACCAACGTCGTATGCGTTGGGGAGGCGCGGCTTGGTATGTAAACCATACCTTCGAGCACTTTAATTACAGGAATCGTTTCATGAATCCCGTAGAACCTACAGACAAGAGCGCGCAGGATTACAAGCGGAAGTTAGAGAAATACGAGAAGCACAAAAAGGATTTCGAAAAGATTGTGCCGGGGCTGAAACCGACAGGGAAATCCCATCAGTTTTGTTATACCACCAAAGCTCTGATCGATCAGATCGCAACTGATGCCAGAGACTTCTTTGACGGCAAGCTCGAAGATAACGTCGACGAGCACACGCGTAACCTGCAGGGCCGGAGCGATACCTTTTTCCTCGTCCCGTTTGACGTCGGTGGATACTGCAAATGCAAGAAGTGCAAGCCGCTTCAGGATATCGCTCGCGGCCGCGCGGCAACGGACTTCAATACCGGAGAGAAGTCAGATTACGTTTTCAGCTTGGTCAATGCCGTGGCGCGTGAAGTGGCCAAAACGCATCCGGATAAATTCATAGGTACCCTTGCCTACGAAGGTTATTACTGGACCCCCAAGAGTTTCGAGATGGAAAAGAACACGGCCATGACGCCCTGCATGCATACAAAATTCTGGAGCAGCAGCCCAACCTACTTCAAGAACGAGCTTAAGTATTATAAGGAATGGGTGAAACTCGCCAAAGCCGGGAAGATGGGGGCCATGGGTATGTGGAACTATGATTTTGACGTTCCGCGCTCCGCGACGGCGTATAACGCGCACAAGCGCGGTGAGTACGTGAAGATGTTTCTCGAGGATGGCGTGCGTCACGTTTTTCATTGCGGGGCTCCCCCAATGCTCGAGATGTATGTGAGCAACCGGCTGTACGAAAACCCGGAATTGGATATCAAGGAATTGGTCGCTGACTTCTTTACCAAGTATTTCGGCCCGGCAAGCGGACCTATGGAAAAGCTGCAGGTTCTGATGGAGGACTACACCACCAACCCGAAACATCGTCCTTTGGCGATACAAGGAGGGTATCCTCACGATTGGATTTCTTTATACGAATATTTCCTGACCGATGAACATCTCGTACAGATCAGGCAATTGATGAATCAAGCAAAAGCTTTGGCTTTGAATGAGCCCTATGCCAGTCGTTTGAATGCCTGGGAAAAGACCATGGTGAGTCATTATGAGAAAGGATTGTATAAGCATCATGCCGAGAAAGCCAGGGGGAGAAGAAACTCTCTCTCGGCCTATGACAGCATGGCACAAGGTTATATCAGCGGGGTAACGGCGGCGCCAGCCTGGCATTGGTACTCGGGAGTAAAGCCCGAAGGATTGGTTGATGGTCTTAATATGATGGAAAAAGCCGGGCAACTGGGTGCCAAGGAAGCCCGATTGAATCCTGCCAAAAGATCTTTCAAGTGGAATAACGTTATCGCGGCCACTGGAGCCTGGGTGTTTTTTGATCTGGGAGCCGAATGTGAATTGGATGAAATGGATATCTGGAATTATAACGATAATGCCGGCAATACTCAGTGGGGCATGAAAAACATCGAAATATCCTACGTGAAGAATCCAAAAGATCTTTATAACCAGAAGTGGACGAAACTTCCTGACAAGACTCTGAACCAGGCACGGAAAGAAGGAAGTGCTGGAGCAGATGCGGTGATTGATTTCGGAGGGAAGAAAGTCCGCTATATCTATATTCATACCCTCGGCGGAAAGGGGCAGGGCAACTGGGACGCGTTGGGTAAGGATATGAAAGGCGATGAAAAAAAGGGGAAGAATACTCTCGATGCGGCAACCGGCATGGGGGGTGCCGCGTTTGATGATAGGAAATTCTCAATCGGTCTGGGCCAGGTACGTTTCTACGGCAAGCCCTTGCAATTGCCAAAACCTGAGCTGAGCATTGTTGACGGCAAACTGAAACTTGCTGTGCGGGGGTATGAGGAGGCGAAGATCCATTATACGATTGATGGGTCTATTCCGACCGAAGAATCGCCACTTTATAAGCAAGCAATTGCAATCGATGAAGACGTCGTTCTTAGGGCCAAGGCGTTTGGTTGCGGATTGATAAAGAGTGATTATGTGCCGGTGAAGGTAAACATCGGAGAAATCGTAAAGGAATCCGCGGTCAGAAAGAGCCTGACTGAAAAAGACGTGGCTGGTGTCAGGGGAGCGCTTTTAGCTGTGGAATTATTCGGTTCGGATATAGGCATCTATCTGAAGCATCTTCATGTTAATGACGAAAATATGGCAGAGGTTCCGCATAGTAAACATGGTTGGAATGATCATCATTTTATTACTATACCAAAAGAGAAACTAGGAGGCATCAAGACGAGGAATCACATCAAGTTCGCTGGTGGTGGCGCCGATGCCTATAAACTGCGCAGCGTTACGCTGTATGTTCAGCTCCAGGATCGTTCCTGGGTGAAAAGTGAAACGGACAACAAGATATACTGCCCTCAGAGCAAACGGAATTGGGTAAACAGCGAGGGCATAATCAAGAGTCCCATTGAAATGGATATCAAGTTTTAGGTAACTTAAAAACTGTTCATTATGTATAAAATTTTCATCACCACCCTCTTTAGCCTCTTTTTCTCCTTCTCAGCCTTCAGTATCAAGGTCTTCGACATGGAGCAAATCCGCGACCCAAGAACCCTTCAAATTAAGGTTCTGCAAGACTGGCACAAGATCAAAGGAGTGATCGAAACACGGCAGAAACTCGTCAGTATCAATGTGGGAGATCTTTGGCCAAGGCAGGAATACCGAATCCCGGTCCGCATGGTCGTGCCCGCCGATCGCAAAGCCAAGGGCTTCCATCTGACCGGAGGAAGCACCCCTTCACGACTGGAAAAAGATACCCGCCCCAATTCCACCGAGCGCGAACTTCTCGAAGGAGGAGTCGGTCTGGTCATCACCGTGGTGCAGGAACCGGGAACTTATGGGCAGCGAAAATTGTCTGCGGAGTCAGAGCAAAGATTCGCGAAAAGCCTAAACCCCCGATTCAAAATCCAATACTGGGCCTGGCCCGCCACCTTGATGCGGGCCATCACCACGGCATACGTAGAAAAAGATCATTTTGAAAAAGGTAAGGTTGCCGCCTCCGGCGGATCAAAAAACGGTGCCTCTCCCTCCATGGCAATCATTCACGACGAGCGAATCACCGCAGTGCACGCGACAGTCTCTCCCATCTGGGACTCCCCGCTCCGCCTCAATGACGACGACGCTTGGAAGGAATTGCGGGCACAACCGGGAAGAAGAGGTGGGTTTACGGGCGGGCATTTCGGACCCAATTTCAACGAGGATGTT
>Ga0115001_10003727_pt1 | contig 11315 bp, 22 predicted proteins | sample ArcticOcean_MG_C_12_FD_89869 | JGI IMG/M metagenome (GOLD analysis project Ga0115001, IMG submission 89869) | Marine microbial communities from western Arctic Ocean - ArcticOcean_MG_CB8_130 | ecosystem: Environmental > Aquatic > Marine > Oceanic | place: Arctic Ocean: Canada Basin | collected... | reverse complement strand
ACTTTGTCGCCATGAAGTTTCTGAAGTCGTGTCCAAATATTAGCAGTGTTTGTTCTTAACATGCATGACTCTTTACAACAACGATATCGAGACCCACTATACCCAGAGAAGTAATAGAACTCTGCGTCCTCTACTACTTTCGTAATGCCACTGTTCATACGCCAACTGTCGCCATCTAAGTAACCACCAGATATTCCAACAAGAAGACGATAGTGAGGCTCATCACCTTTCATCTTGATAACTACCCAGTTGTCACAGGTATATTCATTCATAGTTCCCCTCCTGTTTTTCTAGGTTATCCCTAATACTAGCACGCAATTAACCAGTCAGCAACAAGAAAGATTCTTTTAGTTATCAGTCAGTTACGAGGTGCCGGGCCCCCGCCCGTAAGTACTTGATATTGCTCACTTTTTTGTCAATAGTAAAACGCATAAAAAAAGCCCCGCCGAAGCGGAGCTAATTTTACCTTGAGTTTTCAGTGGGTTAGTTTTGAGCGTGAGAGATCAAGGCAGAAATTGCCTCTTTTGTCGCACCCATAAGCCCATCCACAGGGAAAGGAACCAGAGCTTCCAGCTCAATCAAAAGTTCCTTTTTTGTCGGCCCCATATCACGGGCCGCACCTTTTGGCTTTTCAGCCGCGACATAAACGCCCTCACGGACAAGTTTGGAACGGACAGAACGAACCGATTTGCCAATTGCTTCTGCAATGGTTTCAACGGGTTGCCCGTCAGTATATTGCTCAACGATTGACGCGGTGAGTTCAGCAGTGTAGTTTTGAGTTTTTTGAACAGCCATGATATATCTCCTAAAAGTTGTTCGTTTCTGATAATCTTTTATACCCCGCCACGAAGCAATATGCAAGAGAAAAGTGCATTTTAAAAGGCAATGATTACAACGACTTAGAAATTAAATTATCGTTTAAAATCAATGACTTAGCAGGCGGGGCGCATCGGGCGTTAAGCCCTTGTTTTCATTTAACTTTTGAGGGGTGAATAGTAGCAATACCTATTTTTCTAAGTGCTGAACGTACCGAAGCAGCATCATCAAACATAATTTTTGTAGCTTTCTTAAACTGTTTCAGATTAAACAATGATTTCAGTTGTTTAGCTTTAAGCTGTCCATCTGGCTCTGTATTGCCAAGAGGCCGTGAAATAATCTTGTCAGGATTAATTCCCTCATTCATCAAAAATTCATAGTCAGCCTCACTCATAACGCGAGCAGTGCAAATCATAGTGTAATCGCCAGCTTTATGACGTTTACGAATTTGCTGAGCTAAAGGAAGAACCTTATCTTTGAAGATTTTCTCTGGAGTTGCATTTTTAATCCAAGCGGATAAATTTAGCGTACCGTCTGGCAAAGTCGCTTGACGATGTGAACTATCAATAATGGTTCCATCCATGTCGAATATTGAAATATTAGTAATCATAAGCAAATCCTTTTTTAGTTGCTGATTACTTATACGCCTATTAGATTATAAAGTCAACACCTTTCTTTTCCTTTAAAATCAATAACTTAGAGGTAGGGGCGCCCCCCAGCGTAACCTATTGATTACGTTGGGTTTTTTTGCTTTTATTGAACGGCTAGCAAACTGGATCCTGTGGTTGACCTTGGAAAAGGAAGAATTTTAGCCGTGGGATAGGGGCAAGCCCCCAAACCACAAGGCCAAATGGCGGGTTTGCCCTCTGTTTCAGGCCAGCAGTTAATGCCGCAAGTTTGGCATTTTCCGCTAGGCTTAGAGGTGTGAAGGTTTGGGGCCACCATTAGGCGGCCACCAATTCTGTTTTACCGTCAACACCTAGACGGGTGTTAATAGTTTTCCAGATACCTCCAACCAATTCGGAAGGCTTGGAAACGACTGGCATTTTTTTCTTTCGTGCCAGCACCTTGCAAAGAATGTCCGACTCAATCAAGCAATCATGCCAAGCGATATGCCGCTCAACAAAATCAGCTTGATTGAATTCCCAGCGGTAGGCGCTTTCTGCGCTTGTGCTGTAGTATTTACCCGAAGCAGACGGCAGCGCGGTATAGTTGCGCGGAACGCTCCTGCCCCAAAAATCCCAGATATCGAGCAACTCAACTTTTTGGTCAAGCCACCGGACGACTTTACCATTAGTCAGAGTTGACACGGTTTCGGGGAGATATTTGAAGTCAAAGGCCGCATTGTAAGCGCAAGGGATAACGCGGTGGCCTGCTTCGGTTAGGTCGCGAATTTGGCGGTTGTATTCCTCCCGAACCTCTAAAATGTTGGCGGGCGTTATCAAACCTGCATAGGCATCATCGAAATAATGACCTAATTTTTCTTTGAAAAACGGTACGTCAACTTTGAAAGATTCGCGGATTACATACGAGCCAGAACCATATTGGCGACCAGAACGGTCAACAATTCTCCAAGCAATGTCAAACGCTATGCGCTTGCGTAGAGTTGTTTCAATGTCTGTAACCATAAAAAGAGTGGGCTTATTTGCCATTGGGGAAAATCCTTGTTTGTGTTTCCATACATATCTTATGCCACAGGTAAATAGGCATTGCAAGTCTTTTCTTTTCCTTTAAAATCAATGACTTAGCCGGCCCGGGGCTGAAGATACTAAGTCATTGAAAACGTTATATTATTTAGGGCCTGCTTTGTTCACGTTTTGTTCCCGCTGGTGCGTCAAGGGCCTAAGCCCTTGATAACATTACACAATTCCCCAAGTCGCAAAACCGGCAACTACTATGTTTGTGACCATTAAAGCACGATCACGCTTTATAAACGCATGCCCTACCCATGCAGCACAGGAAGCAAGCCCTATCATCATTGCAGTTTTAGGATCATAGCCAGTTGAAAGAAGCGCCATCTGAGTGATGACGCCAATAGTTCCGATAATTCCGAACATTTAAGTCCCCTGTATATAAAGAGCAATTTGTATTAATAAAATAAGCAACGGAACTGTTGTACGAATTACTTCCATGAATATTCTAAATCTAGTCATAACTTAGCCTCTTGTTATGTTTTTTGGTTCATGCCCTAGTGAAATGGCATACTGTATGCAAGTGGTTGAGCTTCTAGCCATGATGATTAATTTATCATTATCATCATAAACAGCCCATTTATTATGCGGTTTAGCTAGTATTTCTCTGATTATCATATTGCAGATACCTCTTGAATGTCTCCGTCAAGGTGCATTTTCATAACAGTAATAACATCTTCCCAGCTTTCAAAGCTTTTGCCAGTTTCCACGTTACCGTCAACCCATACGCAATCATCTTCTTCTTCTTCACATACGACTTGAAAATTGCTGTCCCAGAGTAATTCTCCGTAGCACATAATTCCTTGAACTTCACGTTGGTGATGTAATATTTCACGTTCCATAGCACTTCTCCTTTGCTGATAGTTATTTATACCAAACTATTAACCGCAGTACAATAGCTAATATTATCGTTTAATATCAATAGGTTAGCCGGCCCGGCGCTGGGCGCTGTAACCCTTTGATTTACTTATAAAATAAGTGAACTCCTACTTTACCTAGATAATCTTCTGGCTTAGCCCAAAACGGAGATACATAGTTAGCATGATAATGTGTTGCTCCTTTGACTGGCCCCGTACTTCCCCGAACCCATTCAAAAGCTACAACTTTAGCAATTAACCCAGCATCTTCCCATGCACGTTGACCTGCAGGAGATTTATTTGGCACATCTGCTTTTCCATCATGCGTCCAACTAAATTGCTTAGACTGCCATACAACATCACATATATTAGAGGGAAAGCGCTGGTTATCTACACGGTGTAGAGTTACCCAGCCAACTGCAATCTGCCCATTGATAGATTGATTTCTAGCCTCAAAATATATATTCTGCTGTAAGCAATGCATATCTTCTTTACTTATTGCAGCATATCTTTCTTTAGCTGATAGTTCTGGAATAGTAACTATTCCAAATGCTACTAATCCAATTACTACCGAAAGATTTACAACTGTGGCAATTTTTCTAAGCATCAGTTTCATAATTTATACCTCAACCAGTTTGCGATTTACAGCAATCGCATTTAAACAAGCAACACCGATTGACCGCATTTTTGCGATCACAGGTTTTGCATCATCAAACATTAACACAGGTAGACCGCGGAATTGACGGAGGTTCCGCAATCTGGAAATTTTCCTAGCTTTCAAATCTGCATCAGCGATAGAGTTTTCTGAGCCATCCATAGGGCGACACATTACATTGTGAGCCGTTAAGCCGTGGAGGTATAGAAAATCAAAATCATCTTGATCCATTGCACGAGCCGTGCAGATAACAATATAATTATCTTTACGGTCTAGAGATTTGAACACGTCAGCTAGAGGTAGCAAGCTATCCTGCATGATAGATTTGCGGTTTTTCAATTCTAGATATTTACCCAGATCGAGCGTTCCGTCTTCGCGGTTAGGCGTTCTGTGGGCTGAGTCGATGATGGTTTCATCTAGATCGAATACAACAATTCTTTTCATGGGTCTTTTTTCCTTATCTGATAATTTATATTAACCGAACAACAACCAGCCGTCAACACCTAAGTTTATTCAATGATATCAAGTAGTTACGAGGCGGCCGCCACAAGTGCTAAGTGCTTGATAACATGAGACATTTCGGCGTAAAAAGTGTTCACCTTTTGTTCCAGCTGGCGCGGCTAAGTGCTTGAAAACAAACACTTTTTACGCCTAGTCTAGATCACAGACCCATTGATTATTTTCAAACTCTGCTGTTAATTTGTCCATTTGCAGACCAAACGGTGAGCAAATAATTGCTTGTGGTGTTTGGTTATCATTCAAAAGCAATTCAAATAGTTGAACCGTTTTTATACCTTCATCTGTACCAAAACCTCTATTTACAAAGTGAACATCCAAAGTGTTACCTGATACTATATTAGCCATTTTTAAACTCCTTAAACAATAATGATGTAAACTAGACCGCCAATGGCGACTGCACTAAGTATAGCTGACATAACTTCAACTATCAAGTTATATATTACCAGTTTCATATGCTTGATACTCCCAAAAGATACATGGTTCCCCACATAGTTGTCAAAATTATAATACCTTGAAAAGCAACAAAGCAAATGATTTTTTCTATTTTAGTCACGATCAAAGCCTCCTGCCATCCAATAAACATAAACAGTGGCGATTAATGCAAGCGCCACCAACACAACAATTTCTAAGATCATGACGCGATCCGCGCCATGAACTCTGCATCAATTTCGATATTAACCGGAATTGATTGGCGACGAATTTTTTCGCCGTGCAATTCAAAACAAGGTGAATATTCGTCAGTTTCTTTCATGCTAACGATTTTTGATTTTGGAACCCACATAGGCTTGTGAATACCAGCGGCAGGCAATTTGCAAAGAGCAACAGCTTTTTCAGTTTCACGAACGATGTATGCGCTAAGAGTTGTCATTTTTGAATTCCTTGTTTTCAGTTTCTATAATGACCATACAGCCAACGATGTATAGGGTCAACCCCTATTCGTAATTAATTTGCATTATTTTCGCTTTTATTTCTGTTCACGTTTTGTTCCATTTTGCTGGCGCGGTGGGTAGAACAAATCATGAACGAAAAATAATGTTATTTAATTGAAATAAGGGGTTGCATACCGTGGCGCCTCGGTGTAAGGTAATTATAGAAACCAAGGAGTTTAGATCATGACCAAAAAAGCCCGCATCCCCGCTACCATCCGCAACGCGGTTTTCGCTCGTCACACATGCTGTGCAGCTTGTGGCACATGGGACGCTGACAATTGCGGCCACATTATTGCCGAGGCTAACGGCGGTGCAATGGTTGCCGATAATTTCATCCGCCTTTGCGGCTCATGCAATAGAGTGCAAGCCACCAAAACTGTAGCGTTTCACTCTTACGCCACCTATACTGAGACCCCTGCCATGATCCGCACACGCCGCGCACATTGGGCAAGATACTGTGGCGCAGCAAAAATTGCCAAGCCTTACCGCCCCCTCTAAGGGGTGGCCCTAGGGGCGGTTAAGAGGACTTGCCTTTTCTTTTTCTCGCTGCGCACCCGCTCACGGCCTCTATCAGGTAATTTTGCAAATTCTGAGGAGAATTCTTGACACCCCTTAAAGGGAGATCTATACTAAGACCTAAGCTTGAATCACTATTTTTAGCGAGATCAGAAAAATTTTATGAGGGAAAATATGAAATATAAGTACGGGCCTTTAGTATGGAATTGTAATAACGATGATGATGAGTCAGGAAATTTTTACTGGTACGGTGACCCTTGCGTAGGCTATGACGAGATAGGAATACCTATCGATAGCAGAGGATTTCAGTGTTTATCTATGGATAGTCCTGTGCATCCGTTGTACCAACCCAAAGAAACTTCGTTTCATTCTCAACTTGACGCTAATCTTCCTACTATTGCTGATTTTACTACTTGGTTTGAAGAACATTTTTTAATTATTGACGATATAAAAATAGCTAGACTAATACTTTCTTGGTGGGAAAAACAATCAAAACATGGAACGCAGAATGCTCTATGGAAACAAGCTATCGACACATATCGTACAAAACAAAGATTGGTAGCAGAACTATGGCCCGACTTAGCGAAATAAGAACAGCACTTGAAACATGGATAGTTGCTGAAACAGGGATTGCAGCTAATCAAACGCCGTACATCGAAGATGTAAACGAATTTCCGAGCGTCAACGTTGGTAAATATAATGCTAAACGAATTGTACAATACTATGGAAACTCTCAAAGTATAAAAACTTATTTTCTTAGCGTACGAGCCTACGTTTGGAGCGATGATAATTCTATAACAGCTTCAGAAGATGCGTGCAATGACATAGAACGTGCGATCGACGGCTTTACTGCTGCACATCGTGCACTTGGAATTTATAACGCACAAGTAAATGATTTGCACACAGATGAGGGACTTTTCTCTCCCTATGGAGTTGCAGATTTAAATATTACAATAACGTATGAGGAAGAATACACATGAGTAGACGAACGGATATAACTAATCAGCTACGAATCGATTTCTCAAGCATTGCTATAGCTGCCTCACAGCTAAAAACTATAGATGAGATCAATGATTGGCCTTATATAACATTTACACCGTCAACTGAACGCAGAACTCATATAGGAGCAGGTAAGCGTATTGGAACTCTTACCTATCTGGTTCGAGGCTATACATTTAGCGACGGAGTCGCCTCAATGGAAGCAGCCGAACTACTAGGTAGACAGATAGAAGAACTTGTAGATTCATTTCGTTCTACTCACTTTATTTTTTCAGACCAAAATTTAACTACACAAGAGCTGTCATTCCTTGTTACGCAAGCTAATGAAATTATTCGACGTCAGCAGCAACAACAGTATCTTGACCTTGGAGTAATATCTATGTACGTTTCATCAATTAGAACTGACGAAGGAGTTATGTCTCCGTATGGAATAGTAGATTTAACAGTGGAGTGCTCATATTTTGTCAACTAGATATATTATTACTCAAAAAGATAATAATCAGTGGTACGTTTATGACGGTGATTCCTTGCTTTACAAAACTGCATCGCAACTTGAAGCTACTGAGGTTTATAACAAGTTGATGAAGCAAGAAAGAGAACAGACATTTACTATTGCTCGTTGGGAGCACGGATGATTGAACACAACCTTATCGTTGCCGCACTACGTGCGAAGCTAACAATTGATTCAGACAACAAGGATGACGACTCATGACAGACGCTATAAGATTATACTATATAGCCACCATCGCTATTCAACGAGCAACTATGACAGAATCAGAAATAGAGAACTATTGGATTCGATATATACACGGTTGGTGGAATAATGCAGTCACTTATAACCAGCTCAAACAACTGGAAAAATTAAAGGAACCATAGAATGTTAACAAAGCAGTGTAAATTACACTTAAAACAAGTAGACGAGACAGCAATACAGCATATGATAGCAGCACTTAAGATTGCAGTTCAACTGCAATATCTAGTTCTTGTGCTAATTATTCATGCTTTTGTTCCAAGATGGTTTACTACAACTGCTAGTCGTACAATGATGCGCATTATTAATGAAAGAACAAATTAATGGCTAATGAAATTCACAGCCCGACCACTACAGTAGAAGCACTAAACCGTACACTACAAACATCACCTCTTGATCCTGTAATTCTTGCAATAGCTAATGATTACCTTTCTGGTAAGTCTATTGAAGTTATTGCGGATGAGTACGGTATATCAACAGATAGAGTAACTTCTACACTAGATAAAAAAGAAGTTAAAAACTACGTAGATTCAGTGTTTGCTACTCAAGGATATCTAAATCGTGTAAAGCGTATATCTCTTATAAATCAAGTGATAGATCAAAAGCTTGAAGAAGCTATGGAAACAGGTATCTATTCAAAGAAAGATCTTCTTGATTGGATGAAGCATCTTGCTGAAGTTGAGGACAAGCTTAAACCTACAGAGAAAGGTCCACAAGTAGCTATTCAAGTTAACAACTACGACAAACTTATGAAAGATTTATTAGATTGAAAACACTCATAGTTCAGAGTGATATACGCGATCAAACAATATTTGAAAATCAACCTAACTCTAATGATTATGTTAATGCTCTCGAAATAGCAAAAAATTCAGTACGTGTTTGGGCTGATAAAAACGGCTACGACTATCATTGTTCTGTTACTCCTGTTCTAGCTGAACACACCTTTGACGATATTCGAAAGTATACTCCGTGCAGTGCTTATTATGAATTTCAAAAACTTTTTCAAGATATATCAGATTATGATAGAATTTGCTGGTTAGACCCTGATGTGGTTGTTTTAGGTAATCCACAACTGGACGATAGCTGGTTCAGTATAAGATATAATGGTAAATTAGCTGGTACACCACATCTACGACCTAATTCAGGTTGTTTTTATGGCTGTAAACAAGCTTTTACTGATCTATATAACTATGCTAAACAACAGCTGAGTTATGAGACGCGTAATCCAGATTATCAAGCATGGCTTGATGCTGATGTAAGCCCTAAAAGAAACTCAACACAAGCCTTAATGACGTTTTGGGTTGCTCAACATACAAATTCTATAAAACCTATGACAAAACATTTGCACACATTTTTTACCTATGATACTATAAATAATAATTCGTTCGTTCATTTGGTAGGCAATAATAAATACTTTAAATTATGCTTATTACGATGGCTGCTAAAAGCTGACGATGTAACTAGAGCAATTATGTACGATATACTCAATGCCCAAGAAGTTGATGAAGTGCAGCACACTAATAAATGGTACCTAGAGCAAGGACTTGCTAACAAACAGTTTGTTCTTACGTAGACATATAAAAAATTCGCGGCGGGCTTCGCCCGAACTATAAAGGACAATACAATGAGTAAAATGGCAAAAGATGACGCTAACGAGCCGATCCCACTACTCGGATTGCAGCCTCAAGGTGGTCAAAATCTTAACTTCAACTCTAGTTCTTCTAGCATGTCTACTGTTTTAGAAGACTCAATTCGTGTAGTTACTCTTTTCTCTACTGATGACTATTATGTAGAGCTAGGAGATGCTGCAGTTCAAGCTAATAAAACTAATTCTCACTTCATACCTGGAGGATTTTTATTTGATGTAGCTCTAGGCTCTGAATTTGACGCTCGTGAAACAGCAAAATATGTAGCCGTTATTGGTGCAACAGCAAGTGGAGTATTACACATAAGCGAGCGCTCATAAGATGGCACTAGGAGTATCTAGACTCCTACTTTCGTTATCTGCAATGAAGAGAACAGTAGCTACTGCTGCTTTCCCAGCTGATCTGCTATTAACGCAAGCTGATGAGTTTATCATTGCTGAGAATGGCTGGCTAGTTCTAGCTAACCAGTCTGATTCAGATACAATCAAGCCTGATGATATATATCACATACTAACTGAAGACGGTGATTTACTACAAGCACAAGATAGTAGGTTCTTAGGAACTCAACAAGAAGTTATTATTATCAATGCTAATGACTTTATACTTGCTGAGAATCTAGATCAGCTTACTGCTCAAAATGGTTATCTATTCTTAGCTAACGAATCAAATATACCTACTACTAAGCCAGATATTTCAAGTTTCTTTAGAACTGAAGATGGTCAAAATATCTTACTAACCCAATACGATGATATATTTACAACCCAGCAGTATAGAGAAGGTGGTGGAGAGTTCTTTGGTGATAGAGATATTCTCACACAAGATGGAGAAGCTCTATATACTCAAGACGGTAGATCTATACAAGAAGATACTCCATTCATCTTTAATCTACTACTTACACAAGATGGAGATGTACTTGCTACTCAAGAGGGTCAAGATTTAACTCTACAACAAAATGAACTAGTTATAGCTGCCCAAGCCAAGCTGGTAACTCAGTATGGTATAGAACTTCGTACTCAAGACGGTAATGACTTCTTAACTAATCAAATTTTAACTACTAGTGCGTTTGAGCCGCCTTATGAGCTTGAGAAAAAGAACTTGTTAACTCAAGATGCTAACACCTTAATTACTGAAAATGGCGATGTTCTTATGCTACAAGATGTTTACATCGCAGCCTAAAAGTGTATATATTTTAAATTCAGTTTTGACAATGTACAGAATTAGTGACACAATATAAAAAATAGATCTACAGGAGTAACCCCTAATGGCAAACGTAAAAATTACCGAACTCACAGAACTGGCCGCAGTTGACTTAGCAGAAAACGATGTACTACCCATCGTTGACGTAGGTAGTGATGCTACTAAGAAAGTAACTATTGTAAGTTTACGCTCTTTTGCCTCCGCAAATGATTTCGCTACTTACACTAATATAACAGCTAACCTAGACATAGTACAAACTAATGTAGCTGCAGGAGTAACTGAAGCTACTGCTATAGAAGCTAGACGAGCTGCTAACGTAACTTTACAAGATACAGCTACTGCTGCTGTGGAGACTAGAAGAGTAGCTAACGTAACTTTACAAGATACAGCTACTGCTGCTGTAGAGACTAGAAGAGCTACTAATGCAACTTCTACTTCTTCTAATGCAGCTGCCCTAGCACTTGGCATTAAAAACGTAGATGTAACTTCTCAGTTAACAGCTTTAGGGGTACAGATATATGCTAATGTAGACATAGTACAAGATAATGTAGCATCTGTTACTACTAGCTCTGCGGGAGTAGAAGCTAGAAGAGTAGCTAACATTGCTGGAGCAGTATCTACTATTACTACTGGTAACTTAACAGCGTCAAAAGCTCTAGTATCAGACGGATCAGGTAAAGTAGCTGCTTCTAGCGTTACTAGCACTGTTCTAGGATACTTAGATGCTACTAGCTCTGTT
>Ga0115001_10003720_pt1 | contig 11329 bp, 10 predicted proteins | sample ArcticOcean_MG_C_12_FD_89869 | JGI IMG/M metagenome (GOLD analysis project Ga0115001, IMG submission 89869) | Marine microbial communities from western Arctic Ocean - ArcticOcean_MG_CB8_130 | ecosystem: Environmental > Aquatic > Marine > Oceanic | place: Arctic Ocean: Canada Basin | collected... | reverse complement strand
TATTATTATTATTTTTTTTGTATCACCCCAAAATAATACCGAAAATTCACGGCGCTGCAACCACGGCGTCTTGGCATATTGCGCGACAGCGTTTGAGCACCTCGGGAAAGGTGGCCGTGACCGCTGCCGAGGCGCTGGGTTTTAGGGCGTAGTGTCCGCGTTTGACCCGTTCAAACCAGTCATAGTGGTTGTCCCGTAAGATTTGGCCAGCCCGAGCTGCGCATCCCAAGGCAACCAGTTGCTTTGGCGAGGCGATCGTCAGGTTTTCTAAAAACGCAAAGATCAGCAAGGCGTCTTCTCGATAAACCGTGAGGATTTTGATTGATGCTGCCCCGCCTAAATTATCCGTTTGGCCGCGTCCAGAAAATTCTTTTGTGAGTGCCAGAGCCTTTCGGCGTGACCGGCGATGCGGGACGACGCTCGGTGGTAGCGCCTGCTCCACTCGATGGCCAATGCTTGAGGTGTGGATCAAGAGTAATCCAACGCCCAATTTCCCTAACAGTTTTTGGAAGGCTTTTAAGGCCTTTCGTTGTTTTGTTGGCGCCGGCAGGCCGATGTAGACCTCGTCGGTGATCTGCAATCGATCGGCTGCCTGATAGAGTAATTTTAAAGAGGGTTTGAGTTTGAGTTCCACCACCACCAGGTCATCGCCCCTTTGGGCGACTAAATCACAATGATTGACCTCCCCCCGAACCTCGAACCCCTGATTCTCAAACCAGGTTTTTAAGGGTAGATAAAGGTCGGTTTCAAGCATGATGGATTTGGTCGAGCAAGGCGGCTTTCAACGCATCAATGCCCCCATTGCTCATGATCACAACATGGGCAGAGCTGTCTTCAAGGCCAAGTTGCTGAGCAACGGCGGCGGCAAGGGCCAAGGGATCCTCGAACACCTTGTGCCCAGATGGGGTCACAGCCTGATCGAGATCAAAGGCCAAGTTCGTGGGTTTTAACCAAAACACCTGATCGGCTGTCTTGCAGGCCTCGACCAATTGAGCTTCATGGATGCCGAGTCGCATAGTGTGCGAGCGGGGTTCGAGGACTGCGTAAATCGGCGCCGGCCCGACCGTTTCTCTGAGTCCCGCTAAAGTGCTGCCGATGGCCGTTGGGTGGTGGGCAAAATCGTCATAGAGGACCGCCTTGGGCGACGTCTTCACGATTTCCATCCGCCGTTTGACGCCGGAGAAGTCGGCAAGATAATCGATACTCTGTTTCGGGGGGACGCCGACATGCCGAGCGGCGGCGATAGCTGCCAGTGCATTCGACAGGTTGTGAGCGCCGCTCAGTTGCCAATGCAGCTCGCCAATGGGCGCGCGGTTTAAAACAACCAGGCGCGACGTTTGATCAATCGTTAGATGATCTGAAGGGCGTGGGCCATCGGCGTTGGTGACGGCAAAGGTTAACTGCTCGGACCAGATGCCTCGTCCCAGCAGGGTTTTGATATTGTCATCTTGGCCATTGGTAATGATGAGACCACTGGCGGGTACCCGTCTGATTAATTGGTGGAATTGGTCTTCGATGGCCTTCAGGTTGGCAAAGATATCGGCGTGATCGAATTCAAGATTATTGATCACCAGCGTTCTTGGATGGTAGTGCAAAAATTTTGATTGGCGGTCAAAGAAGGAGGTGTCGTACTCATCCGCCTCAATCACGAAGAAGGGACTCTCGGTGAGGCGAGCAGACCGCTCGAAATTAGTTGGAATACCGCCAATCAGATAGCCTGGGTTGAGCCCCGCACATTCGAGTATCCAGGTGATCATGCTGGCGGTTGTGGTTTTGCCATGGGTACCAGACGCCGCGATCACCCATTTTTCTTTGAGAATAAAACGCCCTAAGAATTCAGCGCCAGAGCAGAATGCCGTGCCCTTTGAAAGGAGCGCTTCAACCGCCGGGTTGCCTCGGCCTAGGCCTGCATTGCCCAGAACAACTAGATCGGCTGTGCCTGGAACGCTGTCGGGCCCATAAGGCGACTGCAAGGCGATGCCTTCTAGGCGCAGTTGGTCGCTCATTGGCGGATAAACCCCATCGTCACTGCCGGCAATCGTGTGACCTTGGGCTTTTGCTAAGAGGGCAATGCTGCCCATTAACGTGCCACAGATTCCGAGGATATGAATGTGCATGGTTACGAGCCTGGAAATAAAGAATAGCTGGATAGAACGCCCAGCAATTCAATCATGAAGGCAATGAGCGCCCCTTGCAGGATGCTAATTTGAGCCGATTTGGCTAAAACATACCCGCAGACGGTAAGCCACCAACCCAGCCAAACCCAAGTCAAACTATCGGCCAAGGTCCGCAGAATGCCGGGCTCGACCGATAGCAGCGTGAGATTAACCGGTAGCAGGATGCAGGTCAGCAGGGCGCTAGCCCCCAACAGGTTACCAATGACGCTGGGCAGTCGATTGGCAACGCCTTTAAACCACATCAGCATGAAAATTAAACCAACCTCGATGGCCAGTCCAACCATGATCATCGCGAAAGTCGTCAGCAGGCCGCGGCTAGGATAGCTCAGCATCCCAGCAAACGTGATGATCCTAAGATAGATCAAGGTCACGATCAGCAGGACTGAATGCTGGTTCGGTAGCTCCGATGGGTGCCTTTTGAGAAGGCAAAGTTGCCAGAAATAATTGAAGATTGCCTGCAAGATGGCTCAGTCCGTGATCAAACGCTGAAGGGTTCAGTGTGCCAGTAATTTAAAAAAATTGACAATGACCCCGTGCTCAAACTCGCTTCTAAGTCCGTCGATAGCCGGTGTCGATCGCCCAAACGGCTTTCAGTTTTAGGGCGACGATGAGGGTTGCGAGGGCTAGGATACAGCCGCTTGTCACAAGCCCTGATTGAACGCCGTAATGTTCTGCGATGTAGCCAATGGGTAGGATGCCGATCGGCATTAAGCCGTGTGACATGAGATCAATACTCATGATTCTGCCGCGCATCTGCTGATCCACTTGAAGTTGAACCAGGCTTCGATTCATCGACATGTTGATGGCGGAAACGAAACCCATGCAGCAAATGATCACAAAGGCGGTGCTGAAGGTGCTTGAGGCGCCAAAGCAGGCAACCGACACCCCCCAGAGCACATTTGTGAGAATGAGCCAGTAGCCTTTGTGTCGGAGGCCGCTGAGTTTAGCCAGTAGCAGAGAGCCAACAATCGCGCCAAGGCCCATGCCCGTCATGAGTAGGCCTAAGGTATCCGGGCCGGCGAGTAAGACGTCCGTGTTAAAGGCAGGCAGGAGGGTGTTGATACTGAGTCCAAATAGGAACGGTAATATGGACAATAGAATCAAGCCGCCGACGATGGGTGAACCCACGACATACCGTAAACCCTCAAGGGTGTCTTGAAAGGGGCTTTTGCGAACAACGTCTGTCGGGTTCCCGGCATGTTGAATGAGTAAAACGGAAGCCCCTGAAAAAAAGTACAACACCGAGATCACGACATACACCCACCCAACGCCTTCAGCGGACGTGGTATCGCCATCAGCGAGTTGGGCAATCATGAACCCGGCTAGCGCCGGGCCCAAGATTCGTGAGAGATTCCAGGCGGCGGTATTAAACGCCATTGCATTGAAGATGCGTTGCTCGCCCACGATCTCAGGGATCAAGGCCGTACGCGCGGGAATAGAAAGTGCCATGATGGTGCCGTTGAGAAAACCGATCGCAATAAAATGCCAAAAGGTTACCTCGCCCGAGAAGATAATGACCGTCAAGTACAGGGTCGCAACCCCATTGGCGATGGGGGACCAGCCAATCAGCGGTTTTTTTCGGACTCGATCCGCGAGCACGCCGCCCACCAGCGCAAAGATGACCTGGGGTAACATAAAGGCCAAAGTGACCCAGGTTAATTGCATGGCAGACGACGTCATCTCGTAAACCAGCCAGCCCTGGGCAACCTGTTGCATGTTCATCGCAAAGGCTGACCCCAGCATACCAAGCCAGAGATACAGGTAATCGCGCACGCCAAGGGCCGCAAAGAGACGTTTGTCAGGCTCGGATACCAGGGGTGCGGTTGAGTCGTTCAAGGGTCGTTGATCTGCTCAATCATTGCTTTTGGGTGCGGGGCGTCTTTGCAGGCCTGGACCCGAGACGGATGGGTGTTAGCTCGAGTCTTGGTCAGGCAAAGTGAGACGCAGGTTAAGCGTTAAAAATCGCGCTGTCTAATCGGGTAGTCCAAGGACCCGTTTGCCAATGATGTTCATTTGGACCTCATTGGTCCCACCGTAAATGGTGACCGCTCGAGAATTGAGCCAGCCTCGGGTTGTTTCGAGTTCCCGGGCTTCAAAACCGTCGCCTTCCCAACCCAGTCCCTGAGCGCCCATGAGGTCTGATTTTAAGGCGGCACCATCGCGCGCGAGGGTTGATCCAACCAGTTTGAAGATCGACGTCGTCGCGCCGGGTGTTTGACCACTCTGATTTTCCTGAACCACCCGCGAGGTGGTGAGCTGAAAAGCGCGCTCGGTCATGCTGTGTTTGAGTATTTTTTCTCGGTATTCAGTATCACCAATTTTGCCATCGCTTTCGCCGACATAGCGTTTTGCGATGTCCACAAGAGGGTTGGTTTTCACAGCTTTTTTCTTGTTCGCCGCCCCAGATAGGCCACCAATGCCGGACCGTTCAAATTGTAAGAGTCGTTTGCCAATGGTCCAGCCCTTATTCAGTTCGCCAACGAGATCAGCGCGATGCGCAATGGCATTATCCAAAAAGGTTTCACAAAAGGGCGAGGAGCCAGAGATCAACCCGATCGGTTTGACGGTAACGCCAGCTTGACGCATGTCTAAGAGCACAAAGCTGATGCCGTCGTGCTTGGCGGCGGATGGATCCGTTCGAACCAGCGCAAACATCCAGTCTGCATATTGAGCGCCTGAGGTCCAAACCTTTTGGCCGTTGATGATGAATTGGTCGCCCTCGATGACCGCGCGCGTTTGTAATGCCGCAAGATCTGAGCCCGCACCGGGTTCGCTGTAGCCCTGGCACCAGCGGATGCTGCCATCGGTGATGCTGGGGAGGTGTCTGAGCTTTTGGGCGTCGGTACCAAACTCTAAAAGGGTGGGGCCGATCATGGTGAGCCCCATGCCGCTAGAGGCGGCTGTGGCCTTGATGCGTCTCATTTCCTGCGACAGAACCATGGCGGCTTCTCGGCTAAGACCGCCGCCGCCATAGGCCTTCGGCCACATCGGAGCAATCCAGCCTTTTTCAGCCATGCGTTGCCGCCAGACATCAGCGGCCTCGGTGCTGTAGATTAAATGCGCATCTTCCCAGTGAAACGACAGATTCCGCATGGCTTGCGGGCAATGCGCGTCGAGCCAATCCCTGGTTTCTTCTCGGAAAGCGGTTAGATCGGTCATGTTAGGGTTCCTGCGTCGAGGTTAGGGATTGCTCGGGAGGATTCTCCCCGCCAGCGTCAAATTGTCCAGCGAATCTGGCCATAATAGACCAGTGCTATAATCTAGTATTCGTTTGAGCGTCTTAAACGTTCAGCGCGCGCGAATAAGGGCTTGTCATCGTATGACATCACAGGCAAGCCGCCGATGAACTGAAGCAATATTGAATCTTTTTAGTCTGGGTGGACAGTGGGGTGCTGGGTCAGCACGTTAATGGGGTCGTAGGAGAAAAAAATGTCGGTGCTAAAAGGGCTCAATAGTCTGCAGATCTGGTTGCTGTTGGTGTGTGTTGCTGTCATTTTGATGGTGGGGGTTGGCGGCGCGACTCGGCTGACCCACAGTGGTCTGTCGATGGTGGATTGGAAGCCCATTACAGGCATCATCCCACCGCTGAGTGCGCAGGCCTGGGACGCCGCGTTCGATCAGTACAAGCAATACCCGGAATATCAAAAATTGAACAAAGGGATGAGCCTTGACGCCTTTAAGTCGATATTTTATTGGGAGTATGGGCATCGGGTTTTAGGGCGCGCCATCGGTTTTATCTTTGTGGTGCCGTTTTTATATTTCTGGTTTGTCGGTCGGATTGACCGGGCTCAAAGGCCTCGGTTTTTGATCGCGCTGGCATTGGGCGGCTCCCAAGGGCTGCTCGGTTGGTTCATGGTAAAAAGCGGTCTGGTGGATCGCCCGAGTGTCAGCCACTTTCGGTTGGCAGCACATCTGTGTCTGGCGCTTTTTATCCTTGCCTACGTTTTTGATTTAGTGCTGTCTATGACCGCGCGGCCAACGGACGCGGTGTCCAAGGGCTTGCGTCTTCTGGTTCAGGTCTTTACTCTGCTCTTGGTCGCGCAGTTGATTTACGGCGGTTTCACTGCAGGCTTAAAGGCGGGCCTTGGGTTTAATACGTATCCTAAGATGGGCGAGGCCTGGATTGCAGAGGCGGCGCTGACGCTCACCCCGTTCTGGCTCAATTGGTTTGAAAATGGCGCCATGATCCAGTTTATCCATCGCTGGCTTGGGCTTGCGGTCCTGGTTGCCGCAGCCGTGACCCTGGGCGCAGTGCTCAGTCAAGCCACGTCGGCGCGTCTGCGCCGCGCCGCGGCCTGGTGTGTTGCGTTGGTTTTTATTCAGTTCCTACTGGGCATTACGACATTGATTACGGTGGTGCCGCTATCCTGGGCGCTAACGCATCAGGTCTTTGCCTGTTTCGTCGTTTTAGGACTGACCTACTTGAACTTTCTTGTCCGACCTCAATTATCCAGTTAAGGAAATCGGGTTAAGAACGTCGGGTTAAGAAGAAGGGGTTAAGAACGTCGGGTTAAGAAGAATGGGTTAAGAACGTCGGGTTAAGAAGAAGGGTTTAAGAACATGGGGTTAAGAAGGGGTTAAGAATATGGCGTTAAGAACGAGGAGTTGAGATTATGGATTTAAGAGTCTGATGCGCGTTTGCCTTGCTCAAATTAATACTACGCCGGGCGATTTTGCGGGCAACTTTGATCGGATTCGGTCTGGCGTCCAGGCGGCGCAACACCAAGGCTGCGATGCGGTCGTGTTTCCGGAACTTGCGATTCCGGGTTACCTGAGTCAGGACTTGATGTATCACGCGCAGTACGTCCGGGAGAATCAGCGGGTCTTGGCTGACGTGGTCTTGCTCTCGGCGCAATCTGAATTTCAAGATCTGTGCATTGTCGTTGGGTATATTGAAGCCAATGAAGGCCCAGGCAAGCCTTTTTATAATTCTGCTGCGGTGATTCAGGCCGGCCGGCTGACCTTTAATCATCGTAAGAATTTGCTCCCCTTTTATGATGTCTTCGATGAGCAACGGTACTTTGAGGCAGGAACGGCGTTAACGATGTTTCCCTTAAAGGGGCAGACCGTCGGGATCGCGATTTGTGAAGACCTTTGGAATGACAAGGGCGAAGCCGGTTATGTGTCGCGTAATAATCCGTTAGCACGGTATCGCGCAGCAGGGGTTGATGTCTTGTTGTCGCTCAATAGTTCGCCGTTTGTTCACGGCAAGCTGCTTCAAAGACGCGCAGCCATTGCCGAAAACTTAGGGGATATGACCCTTGTCTATGTCAATCAATGGGGTGGGCAAGATGAGTTGGTGTTTGATGGCCAAAGTTTTGTAGTCCAAGGCCAATCGATTCTCTATCAGTCCCAGGAAGTCACGATTGATGAGTTTGCTGTGGTGGATTGCACAACCGAATTGCCGGCGCCAAAATCGGCAGCATCGGGCCCGCCATCTCAAGTTGATTTGTACGACTTGCTGGTTCTGAGCGTTCGCGATTACGTGCAAAAGTCCGGCTTTGAGCAGTTGGTCTTAGCCAGTAGTGGCGGTATTGATAGCGCTTTGGTTGCGCAGATCGCCTGTGACGCGGTTGGCCCCAAGCGGGTTCATGCGGTGCGGATGCCGTCGGTTTGGAGTTCCGCCGGCGCAGGACAAGATGCCATCGCCTTGCACGAGGCATTGGGCTGCTGGGATTATGAAGTGCCCATTGCGCATCTTGAGTTGGTGTCCAGTCTCAATCAGCAGTTTAGCGGACATGCTGATCCAGAAAATTTGGTGACCCAAGTGCTTGCTGAGCATCGCTATAGCGCCGTTGCGGATCAGAATATCCAAGCCAGACTCCGTGACCTGTATGTGATGCATTTTTCCAACGGCTTTGGTGCGATGCCACTCTCAACGGGCAATAAAACAGAATCGGCCTGCGGTTATTACACCCATTTCGATATGAATTTTAGTTTTGCGCCCCTAAAAGATCTTTATAAATGGCAAGTGTTTGAATTGGCGAAGTCTGGTGGACGGATTCCGACCGAAATTATCGTGAAACCCCCCAGCGCAGAGCTTGCGCCCGGTCAAACCGATGAGGCGAGTTTGCTTCCTTATGCTATTTTGGATCCCTTGGTTCAGGCTTACATTGAAGATTATGTGAATGAGTTCGAGGGTTTTAAGGCCTGGGTGGGCGTGGTCAAAGGCGATGGCCGTCAGGTTTCTTTAGACCTGAATCAATTGCGCGCCTGGCTGAATGAATCCGGGTCAGCGAGTCGATATCAGGCGCTGATTAAATTGATTGCCGGTATGGAGTTCAAGCGCCGCCAAACGTGTCCAGGCCCAAAGGTTTCCAAGGTTGCCTTTGGTATGGGGCGCCGGATACCGATCGTTAAAAAGTTTAGCTAGCCTTGCGTATTGCCGCCGGTCCCCAGTTGGGGGCCCGGCGGCGTGCTCGGTTTGCAGAGCCATCCCTTTGCGTTGTTTTGACCGGGTTACCAAAACGCTTTTAAATCCCTGTGATGCTGCTGTCGCTGCACCAAGTGTTTAAAACCGGTTTTTAAAAGCAGCCCTAGGTCAATGTTCAACCGCAATGCGACGGGGCAGGTGATCCGTGTTGCGCGGAATCGCAATGGTCACCAAGCCAAATTTAATCGAGGCCCGGATCCCATCAGGGTCGGCATCCTCTGCAAGATCGAAGACTTTTTCAAAGTGGGCCTGGCTGAGGCCTTGATGAAGCCATTGGCTTGACGCGTCAGGGGCATCCGCTTTGAGCTGGCCCGAGACTGTCAATCGACGTCGTTCTAGGGTTACTTCTAGCGCCTCCGGCGGAACCCCAGGCATCGCCAGTTTGATTTCAATGTGGCTTGGGGTTTGCCTTAGATCATAACTCGGCGATCGCTTGCTGGCAGAGCCAGTGTGCGGCCTCCGGGATAGATCCTCACCGAGCGAAGGGTGCGCGCCAAAGTCGAGCCATTGGGCAAGGTTTGGGTTGAACTGGCTCGCTCTAATCGTTCTGAGTTGATAAGACATTGTGTTTCTCCTGTTAGTGACTGCAAATGCTGCTGAAGGTTAGATAAGATGCCCGCTACTGAATTCAAGGGTAGGACTTAAAAAAAACGATAATTTAAGCGGCAGTCTTTTTAGTATAATCACCAGAAATCTTGGTTTAGGAGGGCAATGTGTCCAAGGCGAATATCTTTTATGCACAATCAGGGGGCGTTACCTCGGTTATCAATGCGTCTGCCTGTGGGGTCATTGAAGCGGCGCGTCAATCCCGGGCTGTGGGCCGTGTACTGGTGGGCCGAAATGGTATTTTGGGCGCGCTGAACGAGGAGTTGATTGATACCTCTCTGGAATCTAAGCGAGATATTGCGATGCTTCGGCACACGCCAAGCGGGGCTTTTGGCTCGTGTCGCTACAAGCTGAAATCGGTTGAAGCCAATCGATTGGAGTATGAGCGCATTTTAGAAGTCTTCAGAGCCCACAATATTGGCTACTTTTTTTACAATGGTGGTGGTGATTCACAAGACACCGCCAATAAAGTCGCCCGTTTTAGCCGCGACGTCGGCTATCCAGTGCAATGTATTGGCATCCCAAAAACCGTCGATAATGACTTGCCCTACACAGACACCTGCCCAGGGTTTGGTTCGGTTGCGAAGTACGTAGCGGTTGCAACCGAAGAAGCGGGTTTGGATGTGGCGTCAATGGCGGCATCCTCAACCAAAGTGTTTGTTTTAGAGGTGATGGGTCGGCATGCGGGCTGGATCGCCGCTGCCGCCGCCCTTGCGGCTAAATCAAAGGGTGATCCACCTCACCTGATCATTCTGCCCGAGGTCGCGTTTGATCCCTCGCGTTTTCTAAAGAAGGTTGCGCAGACGGTTACGCGGCGGGGGTATTGTGTGATTGTCGCGTCCGAAGGCGCGCAATTCGAAGGCGGGCAATTTTTAGCCGAATCCGGCGGGGTGGATGCTTTCGGGCACGCCCAGTTAGGCGGCGTTGCCCCCACTTTAGTGGATATGATAAAGACGAAGCTGGGTTATAAGTGCCATTGGGCGGTTTCACATTATTTGCAGCGTGCGGCGCGCCATATTGCGTCAGGCGTTGATGTGGCCCAAGCCTACGCCGTTGGTGAGGCGGCTGTTAAACTGGCCCTTGAGGGTGCCAGTGGTGTCATGGTGACCATCGAGCGTCAGGCAGGCATCCGTTACCGTTGGCGAGTTGGCACGGTTGCCTTGTCAAAAGTTGCGAATGTTGAACGAAAAATGCCAAAGGCGTTCATTACCCGAGACGGCTATGGCATCACGGCGGCGGGGCTCAACTATTTGAGACCGTTGATCCAGGGCGAGGACTATCCGCCCTATCAGAACGGGTTACCCCAGTACGTGCGGTTGAAGAATCAACTGGTGCCGAAAAAATTGCCGAAGTTTAAGCCATCCTAGCGTCTTCTTTGAACGGGGGGACTTCACCAATGGGCAATGGGATGGCCAGCGCGTTGAGGATCATGGCAACGGTTGTGTAGTAACCACACAGGCTAATCAATTCGATAAGACCGGGTCTGCCAAAATCAGCCGCTGCCCTTTGGTAGAGCTCAGTGCTGAGGCGCTGATGCCCTTGAAGCGCTTGCGCGACCTCGGAGGCCATTTGATCCAGTGGATCTGTGAGTCTTGGCGGTAACCCCTGTTTGATTGCCATAATGATTGCGTCATCGAGGCCCGCCTTGCGCGCCATGGGTTCGTGCGCCCACCATTCAAACTGGGCCTGGTAATGCGCCGCCGTGATTAAAATGACCAGTTCGATTTGACGTCGATTGAGGCTGCTCTGAAATCGATGGAAGTAACCCAAGTTCGATAAGATCCCGCCTAAAACGGGGGATTCAAGAAAGGGGTCAAAGGGGCCGCCAAGACTTTGCGTTGAATCAAGTTTTCGAGAGGTGGCGATCTGATCACGAAGCTGCTTCTGTTCTGCCGTTAACTGCTCATACTTTAAGGGCGTGTAGTGGTTGGCCATTTTGCGAATCCTTTTTAAGTCTGCGGTAGAGCATTTGATCAACTTTTAGGCAAAAAAAAGCGAGCCAAAGCCCGCTTTTTTTAAACTTAGTTTACCCTTATAACAAGGGGGCAATCACCAAGCTAACAATCGCCATCACGTTGATCACAATGTTCATGGCGGGCCCAGAGGTATCCTT
>Ga0115001_10003718_pt1 | contig 11333 bp, 6 predicted proteins | sample ArcticOcean_MG_C_12_FD_89869 | JGI IMG/M metagenome (GOLD analysis project Ga0115001, IMG submission 89869) | Marine microbial communities from western Arctic Ocean - ArcticOcean_MG_CB8_130 | ecosystem: Environmental > Aquatic > Marine > Oceanic | place: Arctic Ocean: Canada Basin | collected... | reverse complement strand
GCGTGATTATGTTCTTATTCTTTAGCAGCGTGTTTAGTAAATATACTCTCGCTTTGCTGCGCTGCATTTTCTGCCGCGTAATTTCTTTTTGTTTTCCCCATCCAGCAGCAGTTTTTTCCCCACTCGAACACATGCTGGAATTAAAAAGCAGATCACCACAGATCTCTCTCACTCTTATTCCGCGCGCGCTTTATGACTAATAAGAAAGTCTATAGAACTAATACTATTCGTCAGTACGTTCTTCCGTGTTCTTCCGCGTGATCATGTTCTTATTCTTTAGCGGCGTGTTTAGTAATACTCTCGCTTTACTTTACTTTACTGCATTATCTGGTCCGTTTTCTTCTTTTTGTTTCCCCAATCAGCTGATCAGCAGAAGTTTTTTTTCACTCGAACTACATGCTTGGGATTAAAAAGCAGATCACCACAGATCTCTCGCTCTCTCTTATTCCGCGCGCGCTTTATAACTAATAAGAAAATGGGCGTGACCGATGTGAAGGTGCGAGCGAATAGCGCGCGAATGTTCTCGTGTTTTAGTTTAGTTTTCGTTCGATCGATCGCGCGCGCGTGGTGTGTGACAGAGCGGAGATGATGGATTTTGTTTTCAACGAGTGATTTTAAAGTTCGTAACGCTCATAAAACTGTAGACAATGAGAGGGGGAATATTTAGAGGCGCGTCGCGGTCGATGTTTTTGTGTCCGCGCGTGAAGTCGAAAAGAAATTGTTTATATCACGATTGCAATGAAGTGTTCGCTTTGATTATTCAACGAGCGATTTATGAGTAGCAGATCGAGTTAATTGATTTAGAACGAGCCGGATTTATACGAAAAGTATATGTTTGACCGAGAACTTATTACGACTTCGAGGCGGATTTTCCTCTGCTTTCTCTCTCCCTATTCTCTCTCTCTCTCTCTGTTCTCTGCTTTCGCTTACGCGACGACGCGTGTGTACGTTTTCTTTTTACTTTTAATGAACAGATGATTCATAAAGGACCGTGGGGTGACATGGGCACGCTCGTCCAAATCAACGTCGAAGAAGGCGATTCGAAGAATACTATAAAACGTAAAATTGGCGCCGTAACGAACTTACACCCGAACGATATTAAGGTTCAGTTTGTATCCGCGGTACAGTTCGGAGCGTCTTCGAAATCGATGTGCTCGAAGAGCGGCGTTTCGCATGGAAACTGCGGTATCACCGAAGGCGTTGGATTGACTGCCGCTGCGGCAGATGAAGGTATTAAGCCGCATAAGCCGAGAGCTACGCCTTGTTTAATCGATAATAGCGGTAATTATGACATCCCAGATATGTAAATATTGAACATACGACGTGGTGCTATAGTACATCGTTTGTTATACACAATTGTTTCTTCTAATCTTCTAATATACTATTTGTCCATGCAAACTCCTAAATAAACTACAAATGCGCACTACTATTCGAAGAAGTATAATTCCGATTTCGTGTCGTCCTTTTCTTCTTGCGTCGGATGCGCTAAATCGAAACAACTATCGCACCAGAAAAACGGAGAACGATCGGCCATTTCATCCTTATACGCAACAACAGTCGCGTCGTGTATGCAACAACACAAACACGTTTTTTTGTATTTTTTTCGCTCTGAAATCACGATTGGATAATTATCGCTGTTTTCGGCTATACGTTTTACAACGTGCGCTTTGCGAATATCGCGAAATTGTACGATGTGGTCGCACGAGCCTTGATGCCTATACAAATAAGGTTTCCCTAGAACGATTCGTAAATCATTAAACGTCGTTTCGTGCATGATTTTGGAAGTAAAATTCGATCCTTTTGAGGCGGCGCCTATTTCTTCTTCTTCTTCTTTCATCCCGGGACATGGAATCTTTTGCGTCTTTGAAATCTCGATGATATCCTCAGAATAACTCACCGCGTTTGCACTTCTCATATCGTCATAAAACACGCTCTCGATGAAAAAAAATCCGCTCTCGTTCGCCAATTGCGCTTCTCGATACGCGACCGCGTTCTTTCCCGCTTTTTTATAATCCTGCACGCAATCAATTTCATCTTTCAATTGCGAGAGAAAATTATCCGCGTGTACTAAAACCTCGCAATTCAATTTCTGGTCTTTCCCGTTATTATGATAATCGTACACTTCGACGTGTAACAGGAGACTACTATTCCTACTGCTGCTTTTGTTTCTTAAAAAGTCACCATCACCACCATCATTCTTCTTCTTCTTCTTCGTCGCTAAAATATCCTCAACGTCGCCCTCTCTCTTCAACGCAACAAACTTCGGCCTTCGAATCGAATCCACATCCTTCAAATCACACTCCCTCCTCACCCTCGGTCGCATAACCTTCAACTGCTTCACGATCGAGACAGTCGTCTGAACGCCATCCTTTGAACCTTTTCTGTTTTGCGTCGAAAAATCCTCCTCCATCGAGAGCGGATAAACGTACTCCTCTCGATCATCATCATCGCCTATCGTCTTCTCGAACTTAACCGCTTCACGAATTCTCTCAATCACTTCCTCCTCTCGCGCGTGCTCGTTCGTTCGAACACTCTCCTTCCGACGACGACGACGACAAAGCAGCGCTTTCTCGATCGTCTCGCTTAACTCGAGCTCGACCTCACGCGCGTCTTCCTCGAATTCTCTCAAAGAAATCGCTCTTTGTTCGCCCTCGAGCACGGTCGGGAATACTCTCTCGACACGCGTTCGATCAGTCCCACTCTTTTCATCGCAATCATCGTCGTCGTCGTTGATATCCTTCATCGATCTAAAATCAATTCAATCAAAACCAAAGAAAACACGCAAAAGCACAGAACTTGATTTCGTCTTTTGCAAAATCTGCGCCTTCATTGAACGATACTCCTCTCTGCCATCACGCGTTGAAACCTTCTGCTTCACAAAGAAACGATTCAGAGCTCAATCTCTCTCTACTACTACTACTATTACTATCACTACTGTTGCTAAGTAATTATAATTATTATTACTTAGTATAGATGTACGCGTCCAAGTTCCAGTGTTTCTTTTTAATGTTGCCTTTCATTTAGAGCATTACACCGCGCGATAGATGATGAAAACAGAGCATTAAAACATTAAATCGTCGCCGTTCCGCCGTTGCTCGCTACTACTACTACTACTACTACTACTACTACTCGTTTTCCTTTCGCGTTTTATCGATTATTAAATTTATTACTCTCTCGCTTTCTTCAAAACGCGTTTCTGAAAATGCAGAAAAATATCAGAAATCTGAACCGCGCTTCCTACTTTTCTGTTTCGTTCCCAAACACAATCGAACGCGTCAAAGGAAAGATAGTACGACGAACATTAATTAAGCAACGAGAAAAACCGGTTCCACTCTTCTTCTTCTTCTTTGAGATCGAGCACACGTCGAGATTCGATATCAGTAGTAGTAGTAGTAGTAGTAGTAGTAGTAGTAGTAGTAGTAGTGGAGATTTTATGGGCAGTGAAACTACCACCAGGATCATTAATTGAAGACTTTCTTAAAATCACCGTTAAATGTAATACCGCGAATAATACTGAGAATAAGAAAAGGAAGATCAACGAAGGCGAAGGAGTAGGAGATATCAGTAGTAGTAGTAGTACGCACACATCACGAAAACTAAAACGAGAAATATGTTCGCGACTTTTGTTCAGTAGGGAGAACAAAAGAAAAAATATCCGCCCAGCAGGAATTCTATATCTCAGTTGTTTCTTTGAAAATGGACCGCAAAGACGAACGATGTTCACCCGAAGCAATCGCGGCAGATGATCTCGATGCCGACGCAGTCAATGATCGCAATAGGCGGAAGAGGAACGCTTTGAAATACGCGCAATGTTTCGTTTCCTCGAGAACCGATGACGACGAAGCAGGTGATGGTTTTGGGCCAGATTTTTCGAAGGCTTTGAAGGTATCGGCGCAGGCGCAGAACGGGAAAGTGATCGCGATCGGGTTCAGCGATGGCCAAGTGCAATTGTTCGAGAAGAAGAGCGGCGCACTCGTACAGATTTGTTGCGCGAGAGCAGCGAGCGGCGAGTCAGATGAGGGAGATGGGCGATCGAGGGCGGTGACGAGTATTTCGTTCGATCGTACCGGGACGTATATGTGCGCGAGCGCGAGGGATGGGTTCGTGAAGGTTAGGCGCGTGGTCGAGGATGCGAGTAGTACTGCCGTGGGAGGAGGAGAAGGAGAAGACGGGGGGGGGGAAGAGAGCGACGATGACGATGACGAGGGAGACGAAGGGAACGATAGTGATAAGGCGAAGACGCCAACGAAATCGGTAGGGAAAATTCGTAATACTAATACTAATACTAATAGTATTCGCATTGAGGATGATGTTGATGAGGAAAACTTAGTAGTGAGACATAAATCGGGCGTGAATTGTTGCGTCATAGATCCAAATTTTGGTAGTCGTAGAAACAGGTTCGTCATGTTCGGCGGGAACGAATCGAGCGAGCTCGTTTTACATTGCTTCGCGAATACGAAAAACGCGTCGCAAATGACTAAATCGAAAACGATCGTTTTACAGAAAAATGATGGGCCAATTCGTGCGGTCGCGTGGAGACATAACGTTCTAGCGTGGGCATCGAACGCTGGAGTTCGCTTGAGGGATGCAACCGCTCCAGTTGGTTTAGCGAGATGGGAAAAACCGCCAGGATCGAAAGCGAGATTTATAAAACGGGATCCAATTTTTGCGTGGAACGATAAGACGGTTACTACGGAAGGTTCGGCGGAGTTAATGCTTGCATGGGCAGATGCAGTCGTCGTTTTTCGAGTGCGACAATCATCATCATCAATTAATAATAATAAGAATAATAGCAGTAACAACAACGGAACGCAGCAGCAGAAAGCTAATATTAATAATAATATTAATAATAAGAGTAGCGGACAGAATCAAGTTTCGGCGTTTTTAGAGAGCATTCAACGCGGTGTGAACAATAACAAAGAAAACAATAACAATAGTAAGAATAGCGGAAGATCGGGAACGCCACCAATGAATGATAATAGCGCTAATATGAAGCGCGTTGAGATTTGTGCGACGTTCCAAACGCCGTATTTAGTGTGCGGCGTTGCGCCTTACGCGAGCAAGAAACTCGCACTTTTAGCGTGGTGGCCCCCAAATAACAATAATAACAACAATTCTTCTTCTTCTTCTTCTTCTTCCTCTTCTAATGGTAAATCTTCCAACGTCGAGATGAGGATAGCGGATTGGCGAGATGAGGCGTCTTGGATCGATTGTTTACCTTTAACGTCGTCGTCTTTGTCGTCATCACCAGAAAATCATTCTGGATTTGGCGTCGTGAGCTCACCGAATTTAGTGAGCATGACGCACTATCAGCCCGATTTTTCATCATCGGCATCATCGGCAACAACAAACTTCAAGTCTTTGACGACTAATACGCACGAATATCTCATCTCATCTTCAGAAGTTGTCTTGATAGCGAAGCAACGGTCTGCACTAGATGCCGTTTTTGACGCGCTTCGCGCTCAAAAGAACAAGGACGCTGACGAAAACGATGAAACCGCGATTGATGTATGCGAAAAATACGAGCATTTAGGCGAGCTCCGAAAAGGAGCTACTTTAGCCGTTGCCGAAGCATCCGTTACTCAAGCGTTTAATGCCAAAAATTATGCGCTCGCGGCAAAGAGATGTCCGCGAGCGTTGGGACGAGATCCGGAGAAGTGGCGTTTCTGGGCGAAAAAATTCGCCTCGGTCGAAAAATTAGGCAATTTAGCATTTTATGTCCCAGTAACGGGAGGAAGCGATGGCGGCGAAGCGCCACTGAAAAGATCGACGTATGAACTCATTTTGATGGCGACTTTGAGCGATCCAGAGACGCAGCCGACGTTTTTAGCGTTGGTGAAGACGTGGCCATCAAAATGTTTTGATGTTAGCGCATTGACTAGAGAGGTGAGATTGAAAGCGGCGAGAGTACGAAGAATGATTTCAGCGCGTTCGGTCGGTCTTCTTGATGATGAAGACAAGTCCTCGCAATTCAATTTAAAAGATTCAAACGTTTACGAACAGTCAATATCCTCGTATGCTTCATCTGGAACTTTGATGCCGTCTAGCGCAATTATTGGAGAGACGCAGTCAATATTGGACGAAGCGCTCGCGGAATTATACGTCATGGATGGTAAAATCGATCGAGCATTAGAAGCTTATTTATCGAACGGTCGGCCACCAACAGTTGCTGCGCTAGATTTCATCGATCGAAGAAACCTCGGAGCTTCGGTTCCAGTTGATAAAATTGGCGAACTTTTCGTGTGCGATTCTGCAAGAGCGGCGAAAGTTTTTGCCGCTTGCGAATATAGAAATAATAATATAAATAATAACGCCGTGAGTAATAGCAGTAGTGATAATATCATCCCAGACTCGGTCGTTCTATCCGAGCTCGATCGATGCGATGAATTTACAGACGAATCCGAGCGCCGAGACGCGCAACTTAGGTATTTAGAAGCTTTATGCGATATCGACCCGGAACGATATGCAATGCACCACGAAGCCGTGTGTAGACTTACGGCGCAACAAAATCCGGAAAAATTGTTAAAACAACTCGTGAAATCGGCGCGGTTTATATCGAACGAATTGCCCTTAGAGCTCTCTCGCAGAGAAAAGAAGGATTTCTTCACCGAAGCTGATTTGAAGACGAAGAAATTCTTTTCTGGAAATTTATACGATCCGAACGAAACGCATTGTTACGTCCCTGATGCATACGCACATGCTCTAGCGAGAAATGGACGCGTTTTAGAGGCTTTAGATGTCATCGTGACCGAATTAGGGGACATTTCTGGAGCGTGCGAATTAGTAAACGCCGTGACTACTTCGTTAGATGAAGACGAGAAGAGGTTGTTTTGGAGAAAGATCATCGAGCTCGCGCAGAAAATGAAAGACGGTTCTTCATTCGCAATTTTGCTTCAAAGAAACGGTTCGTTGAAGAACGTGGCTGTCGAAAAAAGCAATAATAATAATAATAATAATAATAATAATAATAATCCGAATCCGATTTCGTTCAACGCCGAACTCGTCGAAAACGTTCCAATCGGCATAAACATCGACCGTTTGAAAGAAAACTTGATCGAAATAGTCGCAGAGACTAAACTCGAAAGCCTCAGGTGGGAAAAAATGCGAGCCAAAGTCGCAAAGGAGAAAGATCTCGTCGCCGAAAAGCGCCTGAAACGCTTAACGAGAGCCGGAGCGAGAGACTCCGTTCGATTCGTCGTGAATTCTTCGAGAGAAGTTTACGCAGCGGACGCGAAAAACGCAAATCGATCGTCGCGGCAGAGTAAACTGCGCGCGCGACAACTACTGCCAATCGATGACGACTTTTTTTAATCACATCGCTGCGCGCGCTTCACTCGTACCACGGTAGCGCGTTCTCCTCGATACCTTTTCCTAAAACCCTAAACCCTAAACCCTAACCCCCCCCTCATCATTTTCCCCAACAAATCGACCTCTCACACTTTGTCTGTCTTTGCCTTAAGTGCCTTGATAAAGAAAGATTAATTTACGTACATTTACGTACTAACCTAATCAATATGCAACATGCTCGTGCAAGATCATCTAAAACGAGCTTTACATCGCGAGACTGTATCTGGGCAACCGCAATAAAGCGGTCGCATAAAATTTCTTCGTTAGCATCGGGATGTAATTTCTTAACCGTCTTTGCGAATGTAAGCGGTTTTGGAAATCGCGATAATTCTGCTTCCGCTGCTCGCAATGAACATTTCCGTCGCACGAAAGTAGTGCTCGCGGCGGTATCGGTATCTTCCTTGCTCGCGTTTTTAGCTTGGCAAGAGAGCTTCGCAGAGGATCGATTAGGAACTGATCCGAGAGATGATTTAATGAAAAGTTCAGGGTATGAGAGGGTAGTGAAGATGGAAGGTTTTATTGGGCCGAAGCGGTATGCGGGAGCGCACGCGAGGCCGATCGAAGGAAAAGGTGGGAAGCAGCAGTTTGGATTATTCAGCGACGGGTTCGGGAGAGATTTAGAGAAGGTGAGGAAAGATTTGCGAGCGAAGGAGAGCGTTGTCATTGAAGTCCGTGAAGAGTTTGTGATGTCGTCGAACGCGGCGAAGGCGGACGAGACGTTCGGGGCGACGTTCGAGAAGTTGATGCGAGAGAACGCAGTCGATTCGAGAATTGCGTGTCAGCTTTTTTTGGTAATACAGAGGAGGTTACGGGATAGGAGCGCGTGGAAGGAGTACGTCGATTTCTTGCCGAGGAGGATGGATTTAGTGCCAGTGTTTTGGTCCGAAAAGGAAATGGACGTCTTGAGGGGGACGATTATGTTCGAGATGGTTCAAACGCAAAAGAAACGATTACGAGAGGAGTACGAAAACGTTGCGAAGAAAGCTTTCGATGATTCGATTTTGCCGAAACTTACCGATTTTGCTTCCACGAATTACTTTCAATACTCTTCTTCGTTATTATTTTCATCGATTTTTAAGAATTCTTCGACGACGAGGGGGTTATCGTTCGAGGAATTCTTATGGGCGAAAGCGATATTCTGGACGCGCGCTTTATCAATTCCAAATTCGTCTGGATCTTTAGAACATGGCGTCGAGGCTTTGGTGCCGTTGATAGATTGCGCGAACCATTCAACGAAACGAGCAAACGCGCGATATCAGCTCTCGGCAGACGCTAAATCGGTCGAACTGAGAGTAATATCGAAGGTAGAGGAAAAACTGACGTCGGACGATGAAATTAAAATTTCGTACGGCATCGAGAACGTCGAAAGATCGTTTTTTACGTATGGTTTCGTCGATGAAGACCTCGAGTCGATTTTGCTCCCGCTCGTTTGGGAATCTCCTAGCAATAGTAGTAGTAGTATCAGTAGTAGCAATCTGCACAAAAGTTGCATAGAGTTGAGACAACTGCCGAGGATTTTGCAATTAAACATTAAACATGCACAAAAAGGCGCGAGCGCGTTTGAAGACGACACCGAATGCAGAGAAGCGCTGCGAATTTTAGGCATGCGAGGCGAACAGCTCGCTCGAGAGTTGCGCGGGATATTAGGTGTGAAAGAAAGTCTCCTCGAAACGCCATCGGAGAAATTGCAGCATCAGCAGGAACGAAGACGTAAATATGCAGGAGCGACGACGATCGGCTTGTTTCGTTCGTTTAGCAACGGCAGTAGTAATAAAGTAGACGCCGGTGACGTTGAAGTTCGCGACGTGAGAAGATTGGAACAAAGAGGCTTAAAACAAGCGGTTCAGATTGCATTGGATAAATTGAATGAAAGCGAAGAGAAGATTAAACAAAATGATACGGCCGTCGACGAGGGCGATGAAACTTCTTTGCGAAGGATTGCAGAAGCAAAACTATATCGAGCGAAAGTTCGCAAAGTGCTAGAGGCGTTTTTGTTAGCGTCCGGAAAATGGAAAATGTAATAGAGCATTAAAAAAATGGTCATTTCAAAGCTCGGTGTGCTTATCAAAATTGTAGTACTCATCATCGTGCTTATGACCTAAGAAATCCCCTTCTTCATTGTGGAAGAAACCGTCGTCCGCATGAAAATGGTCGTGACCGGGACTTTCCACCTTATTCTTTAAATCTTCCTCGGCGTATTTCATTTCTTTCTCGAGCATACGTTCGTATCTTACATCGCCCCACGCCGCTCTTGCGAGCGTAGATAATAAACTTAACTCACGTCGTTCGATTCTGTCTTCTCTAGTATGAAAACGACGTCTATTGTGTTGATCTTTTTTTTCTTTTTCTTCTTCTTCTTCTTCTTCTTCGGTCGATAAACTTAAATCTTGCCCGAGCTCCCATACAAAGATCCCTTTGCAGACATCTTCATACGTGCGACACAGCTGTACTTTTTCGCGAATTAAATCTTTGTTATTGAACCAGACTTCGACATCGTTCTCTTCATCCACTTTCGTCATCGCTCGATTATCTTCGTCGCGAAGCGTGTAATCATTCTTTTTCATGATATCTCGGTAAGTCGAGCTCATCGGTGGATTTGCACCGGTTGGATTCTCGGGAATCGAACGTCCGTAGAAGGGCAAACCTAGGAGCATAATCTTGCCTCCGGTGAAAGAATTTTGGGCATAATTTAGCGCTTTCATGGCATGATCGATAGTCGAATGACCTTCTTTATCGTCCGAGTCGTACGCCATTGCGTGTAAACCGTCCGCGAATTCGGAAACTTCGAGCATTTCTAAAATCTGCTCTTGGTTCTCGTTCGGGTAATACGCTACCGAAACTTCTCTCTTCTTCTTATTCTTTTTCGACGACGAAGACGATGACAATTCTTTCATACCCTTCTTCAATTGTTTCACGAACGCGCCGAAATTCCTCCACTCATCTTCCGATTCCGGGAAACTCCAATTCAAATCGATACCGTCGACGACGTCCTCGTATTGATTCAAAAATTGTACGATCGATTTCGTAAACCGAACTCTTTTCTGTTTCGTTTTCGTGACTTCTGAGAACCCTTTCGACCTAGACGAGCCTCCAATTGTCACGTGTACGTCGCAATCGAATCTTTTCTTCGCCTCGCGTAAGTTCTTCAAGAACGACATTTTATCGTCATCCGCGTCGTCAAAAAATCTTCCTCGTTCTCTTAAACCGATCAACTCTTGATCGACCTCTAAAGAGAACAATACGATCGCATCCACTCTCGCGCATAACGCGTTTACTGACGATTTCGTCATTTTCTTCGCGCGATACTCTGGCAAATACCCTTTCAATGTAAGCTCTTGATGATTGGACGAAACGAATTTTGAACCTGCGACGACTACGAACGACGCAAAGGCAAACGATGCCAAGCAGAAGATGAAGAAGGAGCGATAGGAGTAGCAGTGCCTACAGAGGAAGTTCTTCTTTAGCGCGAGGCGATTGGCGTAGGCGGACATTGGAGACAGTCCTCCTTTTTCCTACTTCATTAAAAGGAATGAGATTTTGTGTGGAAAAGGCACCACAACGGTCAGGCTGAGTACCACATTAATTTAGGGTTTCATTTAATTTATACTCGCTCTAATTAATGTTTTGAAGAGGTTTTCAGATTTTTTTTATAAAAATACAGTACAATAAATGCATTTAACGCGTTAGATATGCCTTAATGGACTCTAATTACAAACAAAAAGATGATGGAAAGACGCGTGCTGATCATATTAAAGTCGTCACGAAAAATTGTGAATTTTCATGACGTATTACGCAAACGGCAATGGAAAGAACGTGCCGTTTTTGGTGTTTTTTCTTCACTTTTGCTCTTCTCAGCTCCCTTTCCTCTTTTCTCTGCTGCTGAGAAAAGCAAAAGTGAAGAAAAAACACCAAAAACGGCACGTTCTTTCCATTGCCGTTTGCGTAATACGTCATGAAAATTCACAATTTTTCGTGAGCGCGCTACT
>Ga0115001_10003715_pt1 | contig 11336 bp, 8 predicted proteins | sample ArcticOcean_MG_C_12_FD_89869 | JGI IMG/M metagenome (GOLD analysis project Ga0115001, IMG submission 89869) | Marine microbial communities from western Arctic Ocean - ArcticOcean_MG_CB8_130 | ecosystem: Environmental > Aquatic > Marine > Oceanic | place: Arctic Ocean: Canada Basin | collected... | reverse complement strand
ATTTAAGAATATAGGTGTTAGATGTATTGACTTAACTCCAGCAAAAATTGGACCTATGTGTATCCCTTCTGTAAATTCAAGTGAGTGTTTAGATGAAATTAATATAAATATGGTTTCTTGTGGCGGTCAAGCTTCAATACCTGTTGCAGTAGCAATCTCTAATACCCATAGTAATATTGATTATATTGAGGTTGTTTCAAGTATTGCCTCTAAGAGTGCAGGACCAGCAACTCGTCTTAATTTAGATGAGTATATTAAGACTACTGAAACAGGATTAAAAAATTTTTCAGGAGCAAAAAAAACTAAAGCAATACTTATCCTTAATCCTGCTTCACCTTGTATCAATATGATAACAACCATATTGGCAAAAGTTCAAAATCCAAATATAAAGGCATTAGAGAAAGAGCTTGATGAAATATCTAAAAAAGTGCAATCCTATGTACCTGGATATGATCTTATTTTAGGCCCTATACTTGAAAATGATAGAATTGTAATAATGTTTAGAATAAAAGGCTTAGGTGATTATCTTCCTGAATATGCTGGTAATCTAGATATAATAAATTGTGCAGCAATTGCAATGGCTGAAGAGTACGCGAGATTATTATGACTGAAGCTTCAAATGATATATTAATAAGTGATGTGACTCTTAGAGACGGGAATCATGCTATTTCTCATCAAATGACGAAAGAGCAAATTATTAGTTATTGTGATGCTGCAGATGCTGCAGGAATTTCAATTGTTGAAGTAGGGCATGGTAATGGATTGGGTGCATCGTCTCTTCAGGTGGGAGAATCTGCTCTAGCTGATAAAATTATGCTGCCTATTGCTAGAGAACATCTTAAAAAATCAAAACTTGGGATACATGTAATTCCAGGCTTTGCAACTATTGAAAGGGATCTTAAACCGGCTATAGATTATGGGGTAGATGTTTTTCGTATTGCTTCACATTGTACTGAGGCAGATATTACAGAAAGGCATATCCGATATTGCAAAACAGAAGGTAAAACTGTTTTTGGTGTTCTTATGATGAGCCATATGGCTGATAAAGAAAAACTTGCTAATGAAGCAAAAAAGATGCAAGATTATGGTGCAGAGGCGGTTATTTTGATGGACTCTTCAGGTAATTATTTGCCAAAAAATGTTAAAGAAAAGATAGGCTTTCTTACTAAAAATTTAAAAATTTCAATTGGATTTCATGCACACAATAATTTGGGTATGGGGGTAGCTAATTCAATTGCGGCAATTGAGTCTGGAGCAAGGCTAATTGATGGAAGTTCAAGAGGATTTGGTGCTGGTGCTGGTAATGCCCAACTAGAAGTTCTTATCTCAGTTCTTCATAGAATGGGCTATAAGACAGGTATTGACTTATACAAAATGCTGGATGCAAGTGATTTGGCTGAAAGAGAGTTGATTGAACATTTGCCATATATTAGCTCATCAAGTATTGTGAGTGGATTATCGGGTGTTTTTTCCGGATATCTTGCTCCTGTTAAAAGGATAGCTAAAGATTACAATATAGATCCTCGAGATCTTTTTTTTGAACTTGGGAGACAAAAAGTTGTTGCTGGACAAGAAGATATGATTATTGAAGTAGCTAAAAAACTTTCTACTAACTGAGTAAATTAATTTATGAAAGATAAGCAAAATAAATCTATTACCTCTGATTGCATTAGATCTTATTTAGGAGTGCAAAAAAAAATTGAGCAACTAAAAGGTAAAACCATATTAATCACAGGTGGTACTGGTTTTATGGGCTCATGGGTTGCTGAAATGGTGCATTATATGAATGAAGCTCATAACACGGAAATTACCCTTTTTTTAATGGCTCGCAATAAATCGCGATTTGAAAAAAATTTAGCACATTTAATGAATTCTAATTATATTAAGTTTATTTATTCAGATGTTAAGGAGGATGCAGTAATTCCCAAAACAGTCAACTATATTATTCATGCTGCAGCTAATCCAGATAGTCGATTTCATGCATCTCAACCTTTTGACTCGATGTCAAGTGTGGCAGAAGGTGTTAGCTCAGTATTTCAATCTGCATCTCGGCTATCTAATTTAAATAATATTATTAATATTAGCTCTAGTGCAATTTATTCTTCAAAGCTTGGACAAAATGAAAAATTTAGTGAAGATAATCCTGGTACACACCATGGCGGTGATTTACCAGATTATTTTGCAGGGGCAAATATTTACTCTGAAATCTTGAGTTCGGCTGCAAGAAGTCAATTGCGTTTACCAATTGCCATTGTTAGGCCATTTACATTTTGTGGGCCGTATCAAAGTATTGACTCGCCATGGGCAATTAATAATTTTATTAATGATGCTATAAATAAAAGACCAATTCGTATTCATGATAATGGAGAGGTGGTGAGGAGCTATATGTATGGCTCTGACTTAGCTGCCTGGTTACTTGTAATGCTCGTTCATGCCAAAAATGGACAAGTTTATAATGTTGGAAATAGAAATGGCTATTCTCTTAAAGAAATTGCTGAAAAGGTTGCAAGTTGTTTTGGTCCTTCTCCAAGAATTATGTTGAACACTTCATTAGTGCCTAGCAGTAAGCACTCTATTTTACTGCCCAATACCGAAAAATCTGAGATAGAGTTTGGACTAAAGTTATATACAGATATAGATACATCTATCAAAAGATCAGTAGAGTGGTACAAGACTGAATTAACTTACGATGGATAAAGTTAAAGTTAGTGATGAAATTGCTAAATTTTTAAAAGATAAAGATATAAAGCATGTCTTTGGAATTATAGGGTCTGCTAATTCCCATATATTTGATTCAATAAACCAGCTTGGCTATACCGAGATAGTTTGTGTTCACCATGAGCAAGCAGCAACTATGGCTATACAGGCATATTACAGGGTTACTGGAAAAATATCAGCTGCGATTGTTACAGCTGGAGGTGGAAGTGCGAATGCTATTACAGGAGTTATTAGTGCGTGGGCAGATTCAATACCTGGAATTATTATATCTGGCCAAGAGAATTTAAGGTTTATTCAATCAATGGAAAATATGCGTATGTGGGGCATACAAGGTTTTGATATCGCTTTGATGGTTGATAAAATTACAAAATACTCTACGCTTGTAAAAAATCCAAATCAAGCTATTTATGAGTTAGAAAAAGCTTACTATATTTCTGGTGAAGGTAGACCTGGACCAGTTTGGATTGATTACCCAATGGACATACAAGGTAAAAGTATCGCTATAAGTGATCTAACTCATTTTTCATCTCCAAAGAAAGTCATTAAATCTCCTTCCAATTCAGATATTCAAAAAGTTTTAAATATGATTGAACTTGCTGAGCGCCCAGTATTCTGGCTTGGTCATGGAATTAGAATATCTGGCTCAGTAGATAAAATAATCCCATTACTAGAAAAATACAAATTTCCAACGTTAGTATCGTGGGCCGGACTTGACATGTTAAATGATAATCATTTATTAAATTATGGAAGGGCTGGTGTTTATGGCAACAGATCTGCTAATTTCATACTTCAAAATTCTGATCTTGTCATTGTCATTGGAAACAGAATGGCAATTCCTATGATTGGTTATGAACATGATGAGTTAGCACGAAATGCTAAAATTATTCAAGTTGATATTGATGAAGATGAGTTATTGAAAACAAAAAATATTGCTGATCTTTCTATAATTAGTGATGCTGGAATTTTCATTGATAAAATTATTGATAAACATGAAAACCTAAGTTTTGATTCTAATCATTGGAATAAATGGGTAAGTACTTGTAATGGGTATAAAGAACGTTACCCATACATAGGCCCTGAACACAAGGATAACAATGATTTTATAAATTCATATAGTTTTATTGGTGAGCTAAGTAAATATTTTAAAGAAGATCAAATAATTACAACTGATATGGGTACTGCTCTATTGTCAGGGCATCAGGCAATTAGATTAAATAAAGATCAAAGAATAATGACATCTACAGGTTTGGGTGAAATGGGATATGGCTTACCTGCAGCTATAGGAGCATCTTTTGCTAAAGAAGGAGGCGAAGTAATAAGTTTAAATTGTGATGGTGGGATGATGATGAACCTTCAAGAACTTCAAACTATTGTGCATCATCAATTACCAATAAAGATATTTATCTTTAACAATGATGGTTATTTGATGATCAAGCATACTCAGAAAAATTTATTTAAGGGCGAATATGTTGGAACAGATAGAGAGAGTGGTGTTTCATGTCCAGATTTTTCTAGAATTGCTGATGCATTTAAAATTAAATACTACTCAATTAGCTCATGGGAAGATTTTGAAAGTTTTATTCCAAAAGTACAAGATCATAATGAGCCAGTGATTTGTGATGTTTTTATGGATCCTGAACAGTTTTTTTACCCAAAACTATCATTAGTTATAAAGAAAGATGGGTCAATTGTTTCACCACCTTTGGAGGATTTATCACCGTTATTATCCAGAGAAGTCATGAATAAAGAGATGATAATTGGTCTCCATCCAAAATCTAAAAAGCTTTAATATATATTTAATAAAAAATAATACAACAAGAAATTTTATGAAAAAAATTATTCAAATAAGTCTTCCCTAGGAAGGACTCTTTTTATTTTGGCCTCATTATTAATTATTGGTGGATCTGGATTTTTTGGAAAATCAATCTTAGATAGTTATAAACGTAAACTATTAAAACCTTGGAATATTGACAAAATAATCATAATGTCTAGGGATCCTCATCAACTCTCAAAAAATTATCCAGAATTGATATCAGATGGTGTTGAATTTTTTGCAGGTGATGTGTCCACTGTTAATTACCTTCCTAATGCAGATTTTGTTATTCATGCGGCAGCATCAACTGATGCTTCAAGATATTTACTAAATGATCAAGATGAGAAAGAAAATATAATCTTAGGAACTCTTAATTATTGCAGACTTGCTGAAGAATTTCATAAAGAAAGCTGTATTATCTTTTGTAGTTCTGGAGCTGTATATGGATATCAACCCGAAAGTGTAAAATTTCTTAAGGAGAATAGCTTATTAGGTGATGTTTCAAAGCTTGATGATGTGAAAAGATCATATGCATATGCAAAAAGAGATTCGGAGGCTGCAATCCAAAGACTTGGACAAAAAAATATAAATGTTGCTATAGCAAGATGCTTTTCTTTTGTGGGAAGGTATTTACCTAGGAATAAGCATTTTGCCATAGGTAATTTTATCGAAAATGGAGCTAATGGAAGTGAGATTAAAGTTAAAGCTGAAAATTTAGTCTACAGAAGCTATATGTATGCCGATGATTTAGTAGATTGGTTATTAACAATAGCGGATAATGCTAGCTCAAAATGTCCTATATATAACGTTGGGTCAGATAAAGAGGTTGAAATTAGAGATTTAGCGAGTTTAACTTCTCAAATTTATAATGTTAATGTTAAAACTGTTGAAATTAATAACAATGCAATTGTGGATCGCTACATACCCTCTCTAGAAAAAGCCAAAAAAGAATTGGGTTTAATTTGCAATTATGGATTAAAAGAATCAATTTTAATGTCTATTGAGGGATAATAATATCCTCATACTATTTATTATGTAGAAAGTATAGTGATAAAATTTCATCCATAGTATTTTAATAATGGGAAAAATACATTTTTTGCTTCCAAAGCATACTGAGCTTTTTAAATATCTTTTAGTTGGTGGCTTGAATACAGCTTTTGGATATTTTGTTTTTGCAATTTTCTTATTTTTTGGCTTCCATTATAGTTTGGCTGTTTTAATCTCAACTATTCTAGGAGTATTATTTAATTTTCAATCCTATGGAAAACTTGTTTTTCAAAACCATTCGGTAAATTTGCTTGGTAGATTTATTTTTGTATATACAATAATCTATTTTACAAATATTCTATTAATATTATTATTTGAAAGACTAGTTTTTAATTTATATTACAGTGGAGCGTTGGCAATCCCTTTCATTGCTTATTTAGGGTTTAATTTAAACAAAAGGTATGTATGGAAAAAAAGTTAATAAGTATTGTTACTCCTTGTTTCAACGAGGAAGATAATGTAGCTAAGCTTTATGAGCAAGTTAAAGTTGTTATTGAAGGGCTAGATAAATATTCTTATGAACATATCTTTATTGATAACGCATCTTCAGATAACACTGTTAAAATACTTAAAGATATTGCAAGAAATAATAAAAGTCTGAAAATTATTGTAAATTCAAGAAATTTTGGACATATACGTTCACCAGTTTATGCAATGATGCAGGCAAGTGGAGATGTCGTTATTTCATTAGTTGCAGATTTACAAGACCCCCCCGAAATGATAGTTGACTTTATTCGATCATATGAAGAGGGATACAATATAGTTTTAGGTATCAAGGAGAGCTCAAAAGAAAATAGCTTAATGTTTAAAATAAGGAAACTTTATTATAGTTTGTTGAATAGAATTTCTGACACTGAGATTTATGAAAACTATACTGGTTTTGGTTTGTATGATAAAAAAACTATTGAAGCTCTTAAACTGATGCCAGACGCATATCCATTTTTTAGAGGTATGATTGCTGAAATTGGGTATAAGGTTAAAAAAATTTCTTACAATCAACCTATTAGGTCTAAAGGAGTGACCAAGAATAACTTTTATACTTTATATGATATAGGTATTTTAGGGCTAATTAATAATTCTAAAGTTTTCTTGAGATTATCAATTTTTATAGGGTTTATTGTTGGTGTTCTTTCTGTAGCTGTTGGCATGTATTATTTGGTTATGAAATTAATGTTCTGGGATAGCTTATCCTTAGGCTTTGCCCCTTTACTAGTTGGTGGGTCACTGATGTTCTCGATACTGCTATTTTTTATAGGAATTTTAGGAGAATATATTGGGCAAATATATACTCAATTACTTAATAGACCTCTAGTATTTGAAAAAGAGAGAATAAATTTTGAGAGATAATATCAAAAAAAATGTTAGTTATTTGTCTTATACTGGAATGAATGAGTCTTTAGCTGAATCCCAAGTAATCCCTTACATAAATCTTATAAGTAAATTTGAAGAAGTCCATTTAATTAGTTATGAAAAAGATGAGCTAACAAGTCAAGATAAAAATTTTATTTCATCTAAATTTAAGTCTAATAAAATTAAATGGAGCTATAAAAAATATCATAAATCACCAAGGATGTTGGCAACTATCTATGATATTTTATCAATGGTTTATTTATTAATATTAGATAGGCAAAAACATAAGATACACTATGTGCACTGTAGAAGTTATGTTACTTGTATAGCTGCCTATTTTTATGCTTTTTTCTTTTCTAGAGTTAGATATATATTCGATATGAGAGCATTTTGGCCAGATGAATTAGTATCAGCTAAAACTTTAAAAAAGCCTTCGATGTTATATTTTTTACTTAAGAAAATAGAGGCGATTTTAATAACTAAATCATTTGCAACAATAGTTTTGACAGATGCTGCCAGGGAGTATTTATTAAGTAAATCAGAATTCAGTTTAAAAAATGTTTATACAATTCCAACCTGTGTAGATCATTTTAAATTTGATAAACATAATTATGAAAAAAAGTTAATCATTAGAGATAATATTGTTATTGGAACTATTGGAACAATAAATAGTGGTTGGTTTATGATGAAAGAGTTTGCCGCTTTTTTATCTCAATTTAAAGAAGTAAATCCAAAAACTACTTTTAGAGTTGTCACGAAAGATAATCCTGATCAATTGCTGAATCAATTGAGTAGTTTTGGTATTTTAAAAGAGGATATTGAGATATTTTCTGCCTCTTCAGATAAAATGCCTTATGAAGTTGCTAAATTTGATATTATTGTGATGTTTTTCATTTCAAACTTTTCAAAGCTAGGTAGTGCTCCTACAAGGTTTGGAGAGGCTTTGGCTTCTGGTATACCATGCGTCGTAAATTCAGGAGTTGGTGATTTAGATAAGATAGTCCATGAAAATAATGTAGGAGTTGTTATTGATGATTTTACTGACTTAGCAATGAAAAAATATTGTAAAGAAATAATCTCATTATTAGCTGATGATTCAATTCATATGCGCTGTAGAGATGTTTCAAAAAAATACTTTAGTTTAGATATTGCTAATATTTATTATGAAGATTTATATGGTTAGTCAGTTTTTAGCCTATTATAAGATTAAATAACAAGAATCTAATTATGTGTGGAATTTCAGGTGTGTATTCACCTACTAAATCATTAGACAAGTTAACCACTATTGCAATAAATATGTCTAAAGCTATTGTTCATCGTGGCCCTGATGATAGTGGCGTTTGGACAGATAAAAATTATAATCTAGCATTAGCCCATCGTCGCCTGTCTATTATTGATACTTCAAATGCTGGACATCAGCCAATGTCTTCAAGTTGTGCGAGATATACTATAGTGTTTAATGGTGAAATTTATAATCATCGTTACATTCGAAACAAACTTGCAAGTAAAAATCTTAATATTAAATGGAAGGGAGGTTCAGATACAGAAGTCCTTCTTGAAGCAATCTCTAACTGGGGATTAACTTCGACACTTAACCTTGTTGAAGGTATGTTCGCTTTTGCTTTATGGGATTCTGTTGAAGGTAAATTGCAAATAGTTAGAGATCGATTTGGAGAAAAGCCAATTTATTATGGTAATATTGGAAAAGATTTTGTTTTTGGATCAGAATTGAAGGCGCTTCGAGCACATCCAGATTTTAAATCTTCAATTGATAGAAATTCAATATCATTATTTTTACAGTACTCTCATGTCCCTTCACCAAAAAGTATTTTTGAGAAAATTTTTAAACTTTCACCAGCTAGTTTTTTGACTATTGATTTAAAAAATAATCAACAAAAAATCTCAAATTATTGGACCTTGGAAGGAAACCAAGAAATTAACTATAAAAATAACGCAAGTAATAAAGAAGAAATATTGAGTCAACTTCATGAAACGCTTAATATTTCAGTAGCAGATCAAATGTTAGCTGATGTTCCAGTTGGCGCTTTCCTGTCTGGAGGGATTGACTCATCATTGATTGTTGCACTTATGCAGCAAAATTCTATAAAACCAATTCATACATTTTCAATTGGATTTACTGAAGCTCAATATGATGAGTCAAAATATGCTCGGGCAGTAGCAAATCATTTGGGTACTAGACATACAGAGTTAATTGTTTCGCCCTCAGATCTTTTAAACGTACTTCCTATATTGCCAAATATTTATGATGAGCCATTTGCTGACTCTTCACAAACACCAACTTATTTAGTTTCTAAATTAGCGAGGAAAGATGTAACTGTTGCTCTAACTGGAGATGGTGGTGATGAAGTTTTTGGAGGATATAATCGCCATATGTGGGCAAATAATGCCTGGAATAAAATGAATCATTTGCCTAATTGGATGAGAGCATCGTTGAGCGCTATTCTTTCATCTCAATCTGAGTATCGAATTAATAAAATTTTTGTATTTTTAAATTATTTGATTCCTTTAAAATATCAGGTAAATCTTCCAGGTCAAAAAATTCATAAAGTAGCTATCTCATTATCAGCTTTAAATATTAATGATCTATACAAATGCCTAACCTCTTTATGGAGTAATCCAACAAATATAGTTATTAATTCAGAGCTAAATGAAATTTCTGTGAATGAAATTAAGGGTAATAGTTATGCTGAGCAAATGATGTATTTAGATCTTGGATTTTATTTACCTGGAGATATTTTAACTAAAGTTGATCGAGCAGCAATGGGCGTAAGTCTTGAGACTAGAGTTCCATTACTTAATCATAAAGTTGTTGAATTTGCATGGAATATGCCTATTGAAATGAAAATTTATAGAGGAGAAGGAAAGTGGGCTTTGCGGCGCATATTGGAAAAATACATACCAAATCAACTTATTAATAGACCAAAGATGGGATTTGGAGTTCCAATTGATCTATGGCTTAGGGGCGCTTTATTTGAATGGTCTAAATCTATATTAAACGAAAATACAATTCGTAATGATGGATTTTTTAACTATGATGAGATTAATAAAATATGGTTAGAGCACCAAAGTGGAAAATATAATCATGAGCATAAATTATGGAATATTTTGATGTTTCAAATGTGGCTCCATAATAGTGGAAGTTAATGATTTATTTTTCTAACTTTGCAAATTACTGTATGGATAACAAAGGAAAGTTGTTTATCTTTTTAGTTATCTTTCATGCTCTAAATACACTCATATTAGATTCTATTGTTAATTCTAATTTTGCGTATAGTTTGCATGATAAATATGATGGCTTTTGGAATTTTGCTATGGATTCATGGCTATATCACAATGAAGCAATTGAAGGCCAAAGATACCTTGAAAATTCTTTATGGTTGAATTGGCTCCTAATGTATCCAGAACATTTACATGTGAAAATAATTTCCTTTTTGTACTGGATTACAGGAAATTCTTCACCAGTTATCTATCAAATGATAGTGGGTTCTTTAATATGGACAGCATCGGTATTAATAGTATACATATCGTCTATTGAGCTATTCCCAAACTCAAATAAAGTACCTTTAATAACTTCTCTTTTCTTTTTTCAACCTTCTTTTTTTATGCATTCCACCCAATTACTAAGAGATCCATTTTTTACTCTTGGAGTATGTATATTTATTTATGGATCAATTTTGGTTTATAAATCCAGAATAAACTTAAAAAGTATAGTAATTATTAATATTGGAATATTATTAATGATAGCTATGAGATCATATTTAGTTCCAGTAATTCTAATATTTTTAATACTTTTCAGTGCATTACTTTTACTAAATAAGCGAGCCTCATACTTAGGTTTATTTTTAATCTTGATGCCACTAACTCTAGTCCAAAATTTTAGCACAAATAAATATTTTTCTTTGCAAGACTTGGCAGTTGATGCTAATTCTGTCTGGTATCAATTACCAGATCTAGATGAATACCAAGATCGATTGGAAGGAAGAGAGAATACAGCTGATTTAAGATTTGAGGAAGAACTTGATGCTAAAAATTTAGTTGAAAAAAAAGCTGCACTTGCAGTTATTGAGGAGCAACTTTATGCTCAAAAATTAGCTGAAGAGCAAGAAGCTCTTGAAATACTTAATGTTCAAAAAGCATTAATTAATGCTCAAAAATTAGCTGAAGAGACAGAAGCTCTTGAAATACTTAATACTCTAAAATTAGCTGAAGAGCAAGAAGCTCTTGAAATACTTAATGTTCAAAAAGCATTAATTAATACTCTAAAATTAGCTGAAGAGCCAGAAGCTCTTGAAATACTTAATACTCTAAAATTAGCTGAAGAGCCAGAAGCTCTTGAAATACTTAATACTCTAAAATTAGCTGAAGAGCCAGAAGCTCTTGAAATACT
>Ga0115001_10003713_pt1 | contig 11340 bp, 10 predicted proteins | sample ArcticOcean_MG_C_12_FD_89869 | JGI IMG/M metagenome (GOLD analysis project Ga0115001, IMG submission 89869) | Marine microbial communities from western Arctic Ocean - ArcticOcean_MG_CB8_130 | ecosystem: Environmental > Aquatic > Marine > Oceanic | place: Arctic Ocean: Canada Basin | collected... | reverse complement strand
TTTAAGGTGGTTTTTTGAAACTACAACTGGGGCTGCACAAAATTTATTTTGAGTAAATGTACCCGACGCTATAGATTCATCAGCAAAAACCATTACCATTAAATCTTTACGATCTTTATCTTTCAATCCAGCTGATAAAGTAGCGAGCTTGACTCCAGGGATGCTTAGTAGCTCTTTGTTAATAGGCATTTTTAAATTAATAGCCATATCTTTATTTTTTTCTCCAAATAGTGCCTTCAGTCGTGTCTTCTAATAGGATATCATTTTCCAAAAGAAGTTTTCTTATTCTGTCAGCCTCTCCGTAATCTTTATTCTTTTTGGCTAAATTTCTTTCTTCAATTAAGTCGTCAATAATTAATCCATCATCCCCAATGGACGACATCATCACTCCCTGTAAAAAATCTTCTGGGTTCATAGTTAAAATACCTAAGCTATTTGCTAGATTAACTAGAAGCTCTATTTTTTGATTATCCTTGTTCTTGTTTATTTCATTAGCTACTTCATATAAAACAGCGATAGCTGCAGGTGTATTAAAGTCGTCATCAAGTGCCGCTTTAAACCTTATTGCATAATTATCTGACCAATCAATTTCAGATTTCTGAGATTTAATTTTATTTCTAATAGATAAATATAGCCTTGTTAAACCTTGTTTGGCATCATCTAAATTAACATCTGAATAATTTAAGGGGCTTCGATAATGTGCTTTCAAAATAAAAAATCTAACGACTTCTGGTAAATACTTTTTTAAAATTGATCGAATAGTAAAAAAATTACCCAAGGATTTAGACATTTTTTCGTCGTCAATTTTTACAAAACCATTATGTAGCCAGTAATTTGCCATCTTACAATCATTTGCAGCCTCAGATTGTGCAATTTCATTCTCATGATGAGGAAATTGTAAGTCTTGGCCTCCTCCATGTATATCAAAATGATTTCCTAGAATTTTATTACTCATTGCAGAGCATTCAATATGCCAACCTGGTCTACCTGCTCCCCATGGAGATTCCCATGAAGGCTCGTCCTTCTTGGCTGACTTCCACATTACAAAATCAAAATTATTTTTTTTATTTTGATCAATATCTACTCGATTTCCAGCTCTTAAATCTTTTAACGTTTTACCGGACAGTTTTCCATAGCCTTTAAAATCAGATACAGAGTAGTAAACATCATTGTTATCACCGACGTAAGCAAACCCCTTGTCTAATAAAATTTGAATCATATTAATGATATCGCTAATATGATTAGTTGCCTTTGGCTCAGAGTCTGGCCTCAAAACACCAAGCGCATCCGCATCCCTGTTCATCTCAATAATGAACTTTTCGGTTAGCTCTTTAATGGTAATATTTTCATTAGCTGCTTTTGCTATAATCTTGTCATCGATGTCAGTAATATTTCTAACATATTGAACGTTATAACCACTTAACTTTAACCATCGATTGATGACGTCAAAAATTACCATAACTCTTGCGTGGCCTAAATGACAGAAATCATAAACAGTCATACCACACACATATAAACGAACCACTTTTGGTGTAATTGGTTTAAAAATTTCTTTTTGATTTGTTAAGCTGTTGTATAGTGAAAGCATTTATAATTAAGAGGTTGAGTCATATAGTGGTATTAAAAATTCATTTATGATAAATTAAATGTTCAAAAATTATACCATGCAACATTTTTAGTTTTACAATCTTAAATTAATAAATAAAATGAGAGCGATTTTCTATGATAAAAATACTTAAAATAATAACCTTAAATTTATTCCTACTAATAAGTATGAGTTCTTTTGCTAAAGACTCTAATACGTTTCTCATTGAAACAAATCGAGGCAACATAATAATCAAGGTTTATCCTGAAAAGGCACCTAAAACAGTAGCTAATTTTAAAAATTATGTAGCTAATGGATTTTATAATGGACTTATTTTTCACCGAGTAATCAATAATTTTATGATACAGGGTGGTGGTTTCGATGAAAATATGATGCAAAAAAAAACCAATGATCCAATAATTAACGAATCTAATAATGGGCTTAAAAATAAACCTTATACGTTGGCAATGGCAAGAACAAATGATCCCAATTCAGCTACCTCTCAGTTTTTTATTAACTTAATTGATAACAGTTTTTTAAACTACACTGGAAAAAGTTCAAGTAAAATAGGTTATTGTGTTTTTGGAAGTGTAATTCAAGGAAAAGATATTGTAGATAAAATAGGTAAATATAAAACACAATTAAAAAATGGGCAAAGTGACGTACCCATCAAAAAAGTCGTTATTAAATCAATTACACAAAGGTAGAAACAAATGAAAATTAAAACAAATCTTGGGAGTTTTTCAATAGAACTTAATGAAGGAAAATCGCCAATATCATCAAAAAACTTTAAAGATTACGTTGAAAAAGATTTTTATAATAAGACTATTTTCCATCGAGTAATAGATGGATTTATGATCCAAGGTGGTGGTTTCGAATTAGATATGACTCAGAAAGAAACTCATTCTCCCATTAAAAATGAAGCTAGTAATGGATTAAAAAACGAAAAGTATACCGTTGCAATGGCAAGAACAAGTGATCCTGATTCTGCCACTTCTCAATTTTTTATTAACACATCTGATAATAGCTTCCTAGATTATCCTGGGCAAGATGGGGCTGGTTATTGTGTTTTTGCTAAAGTTACTGAAGGTTTTGACATTGTCGATAAAATTAACTCTGTCCAGACTGGATCAAATAAGGGCCATCAGGATGTTCCTGTTGAGACTGTAATCATTGAGGAAATATCAACTGATTAAGGTTGACACAAGCGCACTATTTGTTTCTGATACTCACCTAAGTGAGGATTCACCATCTGTAATTAATAAATTTAATAGATTTTTAAAAACTCATGCTAATAAGCATGAGTTTTTATTTATTCTTGGTGATCTTTTTGAATATTGGATTGGTGATGATGCCAATCAATTTAACTCAGTAGCAACAACCCTTCAGAAATTAAAAACTAAAATCTATTTTATTCCTGGTAACAGAGATTTCCTGATTGGGTCTGATTTCTTAGACAAAACTAACATCACTCTCCTTAAAGATCCCACTTTAATTCAACTTGGAAATAAAAAAACTGTCATTCTTCATGGTGATACTCTGTGTATTGATGATAAAGAATATCAAGAATTTAGAGTAAAGGTTAGGTCGGAAACCTGGAAAAAAAATTTTTTAAATCAAAACATTCATTCTAGGTTAAAGATTTGCAAAGATTTAAGAGAAAAAAGTAATGAGTCTCAGGTGAATAAAAGTGAATTATTGATGGACGTAAATGAAGATGAAGTAAAAAAATTATTTAAAGATTTAAGTTTCCCTCCAATAATGATTCATGGTCATACTCACAGACCAAAAAAACATGAATACTTGTTAGACAATCATGCTTGCGAAAGATGGGTTTTAAATGACTGGTATGATTCTGAGAGCTACTTAATTTGGAAAAATGATCAGTTAAAATCCGAAACATTATAATTTAGTTATGTTTATCGAATTCTTTTTTTCTGTTTTTTTCAGCAGCTTGATTTAGAATTCCATTGATATATTTAAATCCGTCGACACCGCCAAATGACTTTGCTACTTCTATTGCCTCATTAATTACAACTTTGTATGGAACTGAGGGAGAATATTTTAATTCGTATAACGAGCTATATATAATAGATAACTCAATTGGGCTCAGCTCCTCATAAGAGCGATCTATATAACTTATAATTTCTAATTTTAATGTTTCTAAGTTTTTAAAAACACCCTTCAAAATCTCAACATAAAATTTTTCATCTGCCCTGATAAAATCTGGATCCTCACGAATATCTTTTTGAATTTGTGTTAAATCGAACGAATTAACTAGGCCGCGATAAATACTTTTCATAGCCAATTCTCGAGACTTTCTTCGATTATTAATTTTTTTTCTTGATTTACTTATTGTTGGTTTAGAATTAATCATTATGATAAATTTTTAATGCCATCTCAATAGCGCATTCTGCTGCCTCTTCGCCCTTAATCACAACTCTAGCAAGTGCCTCTTTTGAGCTATTTGTTGTAAGTACAGCATTTATAATTGGAATTGAATGGTCTAACTGGACTCGCATAATTCCACTTGCTGATTCATTAGAGACTATCTCAAAATGGTACGTATCACCTCTTACAACTAACCCGATTGCAATCATTACATCAAAGATTCTAGATTCTTTCAGTTTTTTTAATGCTATTGGTATTTCTAATGCTCCGGGTACTGTTTTATGAATAATATTTTTTTCATCAACTCCTAATGTATACAATTTCGATATGCAGGCTTTAGAAATTTTTTCTACAATATCATTATTAAATCTAGATGAAACTATCCCAATAGATAAATTTTTTATCTCTTCTTCACTCATAATATCTTATTGAAAAATTATCAACCCTTTTTGTAATGCATTTAATATTCCCCACCCAATCGGCACGCTAACAACTAGCCAAGCTATTGGTAATAACACATTTTGAAGCTTTTTATTGGTATGTGTTGTTGCAGTGACTAGCTTCTCTTTTGTGCTCTCAATAGTAGTTTGCTCGACTTTTAATTGCTTTGCTGTCATAAAGAATTTCTTATTAACAGGCTTAATTAATAGATTTAGAATAAAACCAACCACTAAGAGTAAGGCTAATATTTTAAAACTAGAGTTATATGCTTGATCGGGGGGAATGCCTTGCGCCAGTTGATACTCTCTTAAATATGAAATTAGCATTGGGCCTATAATTCCTGCAAATGACCATGCGGTTAAAAGTCGACCGTGAATAGCGCCTACATGCTGAGTTCCAAAAATATCTGCTAAATATGCAGGGATAGTTGCGAATCCCCCACCATACATTGTCAGTATAACTAAAGTAATTAAAACAAATGTTGCAATGTATTGATTTAGACCGGCCCAAGGTGCTGCTAAATAGAGCACTGTTCCTAAGCTAAAAAATATTGCATAAGTTAATTTTCTCCCAAGAAAGTCAGATGAGGATGCCCAAAAGATCCTACCAATAATATTTGATAGAGATAACAATGCGCCAAACCCTGTTGCAATTGCACCAATTATTAACGGGTCAAAACTGCTAGCAGCAATCTCTTGAAACATTGGCTTTGCAACAGATAAAACACCTATACCTGCTGAAACATTCAAGCAAAGCACCCCCCATAAAAGCCAAAATTGTGGAGTTTTATGTGCAATTCCAACATGAACATGATTAGCTGAAATCATTGCACTAGTTTTTTTAACTTCAGGTTTCCAGCCTTCTGGTTTCCAGCCTTCAGCAGGAACTCGATACCCAAAAGCACCAATTGTCATAGAAACTAAATAAATACAGCCCATAATAAAGAAAGTTTGAGCAAGGCCATAGCTACTAATAAGATTATCTCCCAGAGGCATCCCAATCATAGCTCCTCCGCCAAATCCCATAATTGCCATCCCTGTAGCTAGACCTCTTCTATCTGGAAACCATTTGATTAATGTTGATACTGGAGAGATATAACCAAGCCCGAGTCCAATGCCGCCAATGACACCTGCTCCTAACCAAATCAACCACAACTGATGCCAATGAACACCTAATGATGTAATCATTAAGCCACCACCCCAAAATATTGCTGCTGCAACTCCAGCCTTTCTTGGCCCAGCTTTTTCAAGCCAATGACCAAAAACTGCTGCTGACATTCCTAGAAAAACTATTGCTATAGCAAAAGTCCAGACAACGTCACTTCTTAGCCAGTCACATGAGGATGTAAACATTCGCCCCCACATACCTATTGACTCAGCACACTCAGTTCCTCTTAATTTTGTAAGGCCGGGCCAAAATATGCTAAAGCCATAAATCATCCCAATCGATAAATGAATAAATAAAGCTGCAGGAGGAACCATCCATCGATTAAATGATTTATCTGCAACAATATTACTCTTTGCTAAAGATTGAAACATAAGAAACACCTATTTAATTTGAATATTTATCTATCATAAGCTATTTCTTAAAAATTTTCTTAGGATTTATTAAATTAAACTATTTCATATAAATGTCATATAAATGTCATATAAATGTAATAATATATAAAAAAATAAAAGGTATTTAAAATGGCAGCAAATATACTTATAGTAGAAGACGAAAGCTCAATATTGGAATTAATTTCATTAAATCTCCATCAGGCCGGGTTTAATCCAATTCGGGCTATTAGTGCTGAATATGCTGATAATATATTGAAGGAAACTTTACCTGACTTAATAGTGCTTGACTGGATGCTTCCTGGAATGGATGGCATTGAATTTGCTAAAAGACTTAGGGCAAATTCAACAACTAAATCAATTCCTATAATAATGTTAACTGCAAAAAGTGATGAAAATAATAAAATAGAGGGTTTAAATGTTGGAGCTGATGATTACCTTACAAAGCCCTTTAGCCCCAGAGAATTAGTAGCACGAATAAAAGCATTAATTAGAAGGAGAAGTCCAGAATTAATAAATAATCCAGTCATAAGTGAGGGCTTAGTTCTTGATCCAAGCTCACATAAAGTTCATGCAGATAAAAAAAGTATAGATATAGCTCCAACTGAATTTAAATTGCTCCATTTTTTCATGAAGCACCCTGATCGTGTATTTAGTAGAAATCAAATTCTAGATAGAATTTGGGGGAATAAGTCTGAAATAGATGATAGAACAGTTGACGTTCATATAAAAAGATTAAGAGGGTCGCTTAAAGAATCTGGTTATGATAAATTAGTTCAAACAGTTCGTGGCGCTGGCTACAGATTTTCCAAGGAATAGAATAATAAACAAACCAATAAGTTCTCGTTATAATAAATTAATTACTCAATAAAGAGAAAAATATTTTGCAAGATATTCGTTGGAGTACATTCTGGTTTTTTGTATTTGAAATATTATTTTATATAATTATTTCTAATATTTATTCAGTTAAGTATGCTTTAATATTATGCCTATTATTACTAAGCTTATTTTTTCTTGTACATGTATATTGGATATATATGCTTACGAAATGGCTTAATAATCCCTCATTATCAAATCTACCTCACGGAACTGGTATTTGGCAGGATATTTTTTCTAAGCACTACCAAATACTTAAAGATAATAAGAAATCAAAAAAAGATCTGGTCTATACTTTAGATCAATTTACCCAAGCTGCAGAAGCTTTAATGGATGGAGTTATTGCTTTAAATGAGCATAATGAAATTATTTGGAGCAATAAGAAATTCCAAATAATGCTCAATATAAATGCTAAAAAAGATACAGGGTCTCCTATTAACTACATATTTAGAAATACAAACTTAATCAAATATCTTGAACAAGAAAACTTCGAAGAATCAATTAAAATAAATTTAGATACAAATAAAATAATTGAAATAAAAATTATTCTATTTGGAGAAAAACAAAAAGTTCTAATTGCAAAAGATATAAGTCAGGCAGTCAAAATTGAATCTGACAGGAATGAATTTATATCTAACGTTTCTCATGAATTAAAGACCCCGCTAACTGTGATTTCAGGGTTTATTGAAACATTAGAAGATATGTTTATACCAAATAAAAATGAGCATAAAAATATACTAGCAATGATGGGTGATCAAGCTTATAGAATGTCTAAACTTATTGATGACTTATTAATGTTATCAAATGTTGAATCAAGTCTTTTTCAGAACCGTACTGAGAAGCTAGGAATAAATACAATAATAAGTAAGATAAAAAAGAATGCTTCCATTTTAAATACTAAGGGGCATAAAATTAAATATCAGATTGATACCAAACTTAATATTTATGGTGCTAAAAAAGAGATTGAGAGTGCTTTTCAAAATTTAGTCACAAATGCAATAAGATATACAGAGGAAAATGGATCTATATTTATCAGCTGGGGCTTAATAAATGGTTTACCAATTTTTGAGGTTAGGGATACAGGAAATGGAATAGAAAAAAAACATATTGATAAAATTACAGAAAGGTTTTATAGGGTTGATGCAGATAGAAGTAGAGATACTGGGGGCACTGGTCTTGGGCTATCAATAGTTAAAAATATTATAAAACAGCATAATGGCGAGTTAAGCATTGCTAGTGATATAGGAAAAGGTAGCTCATTTAAACTAGTTTTTATTAAAGAATCTATTGTGTAACTAATAATGAAAATTTTAATACTTCTTCTGACTCTCTTCTTATATTCATGCTCAACCTCAAGTCTTCCAAAAAAACACTCAACTCAGTACGATAAGGGCTCTATAAATCAATTTGGTAAAACAGATTTTGATCGAATGGCTGACTACGAGATTCGTGAGAATATAGAAAGTTTAAAGATATTAATGATCAAATTTTATAAAAAGAATCCTAATCAATTAAAGAAAAGTACCTCTGATAATGCTGAAAAAATGGCTAACTGGGTATTTAATGGTGATCATAATTGGAAATTTAAGAAAATCAATAATTCTCAAGGTATTGATGCACTAAATCAAGTTTTTGATGAAAACTTTAAAGGTGACAGAGTTTTATCATTAGTAACTGGTTTGTATACAATGCTTATAAAAGCACATGGAAATAAAAAAGAATTTTATATGTTTGACTCTTTAGAACCTCAAAAAATTTACAATGCTTCTAGAAATTTTGAAATAATTGTTTGGAAGTTGTCCTCAAAAAAAAATAGCAAAGGTCAACCGTATCTATTGTCTAATGAAATTAGTGCTTCAGAAGCTAATTTATCTTTTGAAAGAGAATTTGGGAAAATAATAGGCCGCACAGACTATTTTGCCTTTACCTTATCCGAAAAAACTGAAAGGGCTGTAACGCGAGCTATTCAAAGCTTTACAACTGGAATTTTCTTACCTTTTTAATTATAATAGAATTTTTTCGATTCCACCTTTTGTAACTTTATCAACATATTCTTGAAGCCACCTATCTCCTAAATTGTGCTTTGCAAGCTCTACAACAATGTAATCTGCTTCGGTATTTGTATCGTCGCCATATCTTGCTAAACCCTGAAGACATGAAGGGCAGGATGTAAGAATCTTTACTGGCTGCTGAAGATCAGTTGTTTTTGGCAGCTCTCTTAAGCCCTTCTCAATTTCTTCCTGCTTCCTCATTTTAACTTGTGATGCAATATCTGGCCTTGCTACTGCAAACGTACCTGATTCTCCACAACACCTATCATTTAGTGGAACAGTTTGATCCATTAATGTATTTGTAACTTCAGTGGGCGAATAAGTTTTCATAGGGCTGTGGCAAGGGTCATGGTACATATATTGCTGCCCATTAATGCCTTTCATCTTAACGCCTTTTTCCATTAAATATTCATGAATATCAAGTAAACGACAGCCTGGGAAAATTTTTTCAAATTCATATTTTTGCAATTGGTCCATACATGTTCCACAAGAAACAATAACGGTTTTAATATCTAAATAATTTAATGTATTTGCCACTCTATGGAATTGCACTCTATTGTCTGATGTTATCTCTTGTCCTTTATCATGATCTCCAGAAGAAGTTTGGGGGTAACCACAACATAGGTAGCCTGGTGGTAAAACGGTGATTGCACCAACTTCGTAAAGCATGGCTTGCGTGGCTAATCCAACTTGTGAAAATAGACGTTCTGAACCACACCCAGGAAAATAAAATACAGCTTCTGCGTCATCCTCAATTCGGTCTAAATTTCTTATTACTGGAATGACTTTGTCATCCTCAATCCCTAAGAGCCCTCTAGATGTCTTTGTAGGCATATCTTTTGGCATAGGTCTATTCATGAAATGAATAACCTGAGTAGTTATTGATGCTTTTCCAACAGTTGATTTTGGTGATTGCTTTGAATCATTAACTAAGCCAATTTTCTTGAATACAGAATGTCCCCATCTCTGAACTTTGTAGCCAACATCAACCATGAACTTTCTCATTATCTTAATTGTTAATGGATCTTTAAGATTTAAATAAGTCATCGCCATCAAAGTGCCAGCGTTAAAGTTTTTCTTGTTCTGCTCTCTTAGAAAATTTCGCATAGCTATAGAAACATCGCCATAATCAATATCTACCGGACAAGGAGAGAGGCATTTATGACATACAGTACAATGGTCTGCTACATCATTAAACTCATCAAAATGTTTAAATGAGATTCCTCTTCTTGTTTGCTCCTCATAAAGAAAAGCTTCTATTAGTAACGAGGTTGCTAAAATTTTATTTCTTGGACTATAAAGCAAATTTGCTCTTGGAACATGGGTTGTGCAAACAGGCTTACACTTTCCACATCTTAAGCAATCACTGATTGAATCTGCAATTTCTCCTATAGCAGATTGCTCCATAATAATTGATTCTTGTTCAAGTAATCCAAAACTTGGGGTGTAAGCATTACCTAAACCAGAGCCAGGCATTAACTTACCTTTATTAAAATGTCCATTTGGATCTACTTTTGCCTTATAGCTTGCAAATGTATTAATTGTAGACTCATCTATAAACTCCATTTTTGTAATTCCAATTCCATGTTCACCAGAAATAACTCCATCTAAACTTTTAGCAAGGTTCATCACCCTTGCAACAGCTCTATTAGCATCCTGCATCATTTCGTAGTCATCTGAATTAACTGGAATATTGCTATGTACATTGCCATCACCAGCATGCATATGCAAAGCAATGAAGACGCGGGACTTTAGAACTTCTTGATGAATATCGTTTATCCTTTTAAAAATTACTGTAAAATCACGGCCAGCAAAAATTTCATTCAAAGGTTCTTTTAATTCCGATTTCCAAGACACCCTAATCTCGTGGGATTGAATGGCTTCCAGTAATTTTGAATCGCTATCTTTTACTTCTGTAAAATTCTCAAGCGCATTTAGAGGGGTATCTAGATTAGAAAGGAAATAAACCCACTTTTCTTTTATCTTATTAAGGAGCGATAGTGCTAAAGATTTTTTATTTTCAAATAATTGGTTGTCTTTACTGTTATCTTCCAAGCTTACTGAGACTGTTTGTAGATATTGCTCAAGCTCATAAATAAGCTTTAATTTATTATTAATCGATAACTCAATATTAATTTTTTCTATGCCATTTGAGTAATCGCCTAAGTTATGAAGAGGAATAACAACATCTTCATTAATTTTAAATGCATTAGTATGTTTAGCAATTGCAGCAGTTCTTGCTCTATCAAGCCAAAATCTTTTTCTTGCCTCAAGAGACACAGCAATAAACCCTTCACCGTCTTTAATATTTGATATTTGAACAACCTGAGATGCAGCCTGACCAACAGCATCTTCAGCATCACTGGCAATATCTGCAATTAAAACCATTTTAGGTCTCATAGTACGTGTTGATTTTGTGCTATAACCCACCGCCTTAATA
>Ga0115001_10003709_pt1 | contig 11345 bp, 22 predicted proteins | sample ArcticOcean_MG_C_12_FD_89869 | JGI IMG/M metagenome (GOLD analysis project Ga0115001, IMG submission 89869) | Marine microbial communities from western Arctic Ocean - ArcticOcean_MG_CB8_130 | ecosystem: Environmental > Aquatic > Marine > Oceanic | place: Arctic Ocean: Canada Basin | collected... | reverse complement strand
TCAAGTAATGCGGCAACTGTAACGATAGAGCCACCATTAACAACTGCATTAGCTAATAACGAAGCAGTAACTTATGATAGTGTTCCATTCACAGTAGCATTGAAAAATGATGTACAAGAGTTTACAGTGGGACAAGACGCATTTTACAGATACGAATTAGATTTTATTGAGGTTATATAATGTCAAGAGGTTTACACTCTACTCTAAAAACAGAATTAGCTACCGATCATTTAGATCAGATACATTTAATTCAGTTTACTATTGGTAGTACGATTTATTATAGAACGACAGCTTATTTTGATCTTGTCTTTGATGGCAATACATATACAGCAGGTGCAGACTTATTACAAATTCCCACAATAACTGAATCAAGTACAGTTTCTACAAGCACAGTTAATTTTTCTCTTGAGGGTGCAAGTCAAACATTTATAAGTTTATTTTTAAATAACGATCATATTCATAGACCTGTTAAAATTATAAGAGCATACTTAACTGACGCAGGTGCATTAGTTACTAATCCCTATACAATATTTTTAGGATATATTTCAGGCTATGGAATTAATGATACTATGACCACAAGCAGAATTACAGTTAATGTTGCTAACCATTGGGCTAACTTTGAAATGAAACGAGGTCGCAGAACCAATGATAACTCGCAACAACAAATATTTAATGGTGATAAGTTTTTTGAATTTTCTAATTCCTTAATGGTTGATATAGAATGGGGAAAAGTTTTAGATGAACAATAATTATAAAGTTGCATTAGCTACTAAAGACAACATTGTTGATTTACAGAAGTTTGTTAAACAAATGACAGAGGAAGCGGATATGGTTTTTCCTGCATTAAATTTAATGAAAGCTAGTAAGTATGGTTTGAAAATGATTAATGATGGAACTGTTATAGTTTTAATTCACGACAAAGAAATAGTCGGTAGTGTTTGTGGTGCAATAGTTGAATGGTGGTTTAGTGATACTAAATATCTAACTGAAATGGGTTTTTGGATTAACAAAGAACATAGAACACCTGAAACTGCTAGTATGTTATTAAAGGCTTTTAAAACTATTGCCGATAAAAAATTAATGGCTTGTATGCTTAATACTTTAGATGGGAGAGATATACCTGCTAGAGATAAACTTTTTGCCGATCACGACTTTAGGCGTGTAGGCTTTAAATATGGATATGGTGTTTAAATGTGTGAAGATGTAATTGATGATATAAAAGATGCTGTTGATGATACTCTTGATTTTTTTCAAGATGTTATAGACGAAACCCTAGATTTTTTCTTTGGTTGGTTAATCCCTGATGTACCTGATCTTCCTGATTTTGAAAAGATGCTTCAAGGTGATGGTGTACTTGTAAACAAAAGAAATTCAGATTCGCCTTTGCCTGTAGTTTATGGCACTCGTAGAATAGGTGGTAATATTGTTTTCTTAGGTACTTCATCTGATAATCAATTTTTATATGTAGTTTTATCTATGTGTGAGGGTCAAGTCGCTAGATTTACTGAATTATATATTGATGATGTTTTATACGCTACTTATACAGGCTCAGATACAAGTTATGGCACAGCACAGACTATTTCTAGTCTAGCGAGTGCAAGTACCTCTGTGCCAACTAATACTTCTAGTTTAAGTATAGAAACTGACCACCCTGTTTATTCTCAAATTGAAGAAGAAGAGGGAGTTGAAACTACACACTATTTAACTAACTTTGCTTTCTTTAATGGACACGATGATGGATTAATCGCACACCAATTAACAGGTTTAGGTGATCTAGACAATTTAGGGTGGACATCTTCGCACAATGGTAAAGGTATTTGCCACGCTGTATTTAAGTTTAAATATAATTCAGACGCTTTTAATGGCATACCTAAGATTAACTTTGTGGTTAGAGGAAAACTAATTAATACTAATTTAAGTGGATCAAGCTATGCGTACTCCGCAAACCCTGCTTTAGTTTTGTATGATTATTTAACCTCAACTCGTTATGGTAAAGGTTTATCCGCAAGTGATATTAATACCACAGCATTTACTTCGGCTCAAAATACTTGTGATACTAATGTTACACCATATACAGGTGCAAGTACGGAGAAACTATTTGAATGTCATACTGCTTTAGGAAACAAGACTAAAATAATAGATAATGTTAAAAAGATATTATCTTCTATGAGGTCATTTTTTACTTTTAGTGGTGGTCTTTACACAATCAAAGTAGAGGGTACAGGATCTAGTGTTTTATCTATTACCGAAGATATGATTATTTCAGGCATACAGGCAACAGGTGAAACTAAACAGAAAAGATATAATAGAGTTATAGCAAGGTTTGATAACGCTGAAAAAAACTTTCAACCTGATGAAGCTATTTATCCACCAAGTGATGAAACTAATGTTGGTAGTGCTTTTAAATACGCAACTATGTTAGCTAATGATAATAATGAGGAATTACATTTTGAAATATCTATGCCTTGTACAGTTAGTCCGTATCAAGCAGAAGATATGGCTGAATTAGTTTTAAAAAGGTCAAGAGCAGGATTGCGGATTAATTTTATGGCAACAAGTGAAGCACAAGAATTAGCTATTGGAGATATATTTCAAGTTACGCATAGCGGATTAGGTTTAAGTGCAAATAATTATATATGTGTTGGTTTAAGTTTACAGAATAATGGTAATGTAGCCATTAAAGGTTTAGAATATTCTGCTGACGCTTATACTTACAATACTAAATTACAAACACCAAACCAACCAACAACATTTTTGCCTGACCCTAAGACTGTTAATGCACCAGTTATAGCTTCTGTTACAAGTGAGGCAGTAAATGTTACTGAGGGTAATTTAAATGTAATAATGACTGTTAGTTTAAGAAATACGCCTGACTTCTTTGTAGATAAATACGAAGTATTTTATAAAAAGAGTACGGATTCAATTTATAAATCGGCAGGTATTTCATCAACTACAGTTAGAGAAATTCCTGTTGAAAGTGGAGTTACATATAATGTTAAAGCTAGATCTATAAACTCATTAAATTATAAATCAGCTTATGTTGCACAAGATCATTATGTAATAGGATTTACTGATCCACCTGCTGATGTAACTAATTTATCAATAGATTACCAAGATCAAATAGCTATGCTATCTTGGACACCTGTTGCAGATTTAGATTTAGCCTTTTATCAAATTAGGTTTTCACCTTTAGTTAGTGGTGCTACCTATAACAACTCTATTATATTGGTAGAAAAAGTTAGTCCACCTGCTAATAGTGTAACTGTACCTGCTAAATCAGGAACTTTCTTTATTAAGGCTCACGATTTATTAGGCTATAAATCTACAAGTGCAGGAAGCGTAATTGGTACTATTTCAGCATTTGCAGGAAATAATGTTGTTTCAACTATAACTGAATCATTAGGCTACACAGGAACTAAATCGAATGTAGTGGCTTTGTCAGATGGATTAATATTAGATTCAAATGGAAATTTTGATTCTAGAAGTGGTAACTTTGATAGTGCTACAGGACAGTTTGATCAAGGTTCAGGAGTTGTTGCAAGTGGAACTTATACATTTGCTAATCAGTTATCTTTATCCGCAAAGTATCAAGGTAGAGTTAGTGCTGATGTAATTACAACACAAGTTGATTATGCAGGATCTTTTGACGACCAAACAGTTTCTTTTGACGCTGTAGTTGGATTATTCGATAACGCTACAACTGACCCTGATTTTGATGTAAAAATGTTTATTGCTACATCTGATGATAATTCTACATTTACTTCATTTACTAGATTTTATGATGGCAACTATGAATTTAGATACGCTAAATTTAAACTAGAATTAATAAGTAACAATCCATCAACTACACCTAAGATTACTGAATGTAAGGTGAATTTAGAAATGGTTGATAGAACTGACAAACAACAAAATATTGCTTCAACTACTTCTACTAGTGGTAAGGCAGTTACATATGGCACAGCATTTTTTGCAGAGCCTAGTGTAATCATTGCCGCTCAAAATCTTGCGACAGGTGATTTTCACACAATAACAAGTAAATCAGCTACAGGTTTTACCATAGAATTTTTTAATGCTAGTGGTGGAACTGTCAATAGAACATTTGATTATGTGGCTAACGGACAAGGTACAGCAATTTAATTGCCAAATTAAACGAATAATAGTATAAACAGGAGAATATATGTCACAACACGATTACATAATAAACAATGCCACTTTCCCTAATGTTAGGTCAGATCTAAATTTAGCTTTAGGTGCAGTAGCAACTAATAACGCAGGAGATGACGCTCCAAGTACCACTTACGCTAATCAATGGTGGTTTGATTCAAATGGTAATACCCTATATTTACGCAACAAGGACAATGATGCGTGGGTAACAATCCTTACGATAGGTGCAACTTCTGATACTGTAACAAGTGTTGAGGGTGCTTCAAGTTTAGCAGGTATTGACGATCAATCATCTTCTAATGATGATCAAATAACAATTACCGATACTGCTGTTATCATAAATCAGGATTCTGACGATTTAGATTTTATCGTAGAAAGCAATGGTAATGCTAATATGCTATTCGTTGATGGTGGTAATGATAAAGTTGGTATTGGAACTGGAACTCCTGCTAAATTAGTGCATATTGTTGGTGCGGCTGATAATGGTATTTTAGAGGGTATTCAAATAGATAATACTGACCACGCTTCAACAGAAACGGGACAAGCGGTTGCAATCAATTTAAGATTAAGTCAAGCAGGGACTATGCGAGACGCAGGTCGTATTACAATTGGTAAAGATGATGATTGGGATGATGCCGCAGCTACAGATTCTCATATAACTTTTAAAACTATGACCAGTAATACACTTACTGAACATATGAGAATTACTAGTGCAGGTAGAGTTGGCGTAGGGACTAATGCTCCTGATATGTTATTAGATGTTACTGGGGTAATATCTGCAGGTGCAGGTACTGATGAAGATTTGCAACAATGGAATATTGGTTCTGATAATGTAAAAGCTAAAATGACATATTTAGATGCAAGTTCTAACAGAGGCCTTGCCATTGGTACTTCTACAGGACACGATTTTTTCCTACGCACTAATAATAACATTGGACTAAAAGTAGATTATGCTGGTCACGTTACTATGCCACTACAACCTGCTTTTCTTGCAGTTACTAACCAAAATCAACAAAATGTAGCTGACGGTTTTGTTACTGTAGGTGCAAACCACGAAATGTTTGACCAAAATTCAGATTACAATACCAGTACTTATCATTTTACTGCACCAGTAACAGGTAGGTATGTTCTTTTTGGTAAAATAGCTATAGAGCAAATGCCTAATGACTACCATTGGATATATGCAGGTATTGGAACATCTAATAGAACACATTACGGAGATTTAATTGACCCAAGAGAAATATTAAGTAATGGAGATACAAGTTCAGGCTCGAGCCACTCTTTGTCAGTACAAATACTAGCTGACTTAGATGCCAACGATACTGCTTATTTATTTCTAAGAAGTTCGGCTCACGGCACTAACATAATGGACATAACAAATACTGGCACAGTAAACCCTGATACTTTTTTTAGTGGCTATCTAGCTTGTTAATAATGACGAAACAATCAATCTTAAAGGAGATAAAATAATATGGCTAATCACACAAAAACAATAACATTAACAGATTTACAACAAAAGATTCTGTCTAATGATTTATATAACGATACCGATAATGCAGGTATTGATGAGTGGATACAAGGAGCAGTTGATGGTAAACTGAACAACTGTTGGAAAAGATTTCAAACACAGTGGACAACTACATTAATGAATGATGATTCATTTACTGACAGTATTCCATCTAACCAAGCAGACTTTGTAGCACTAGTAGTAGATCGTGCTGATTACAAAAATCGTAAAGCTATTGACGATAGCAAAGGATAAACTATGTTTACTTTCTATGAAAAAGAATATGACGAAACTAAATTATCCGATAAAGGTAAGATAGCTTTCGCACAACTGCAATATGTTAAGCAAGAAAGGTCAAAACTTCTTTTAGAAACTGATCGGCTTAACACGATAGAGGGTGCTAACTCAGCAATTCTTAAAGCTGAATTACCGAAAGAGGCAGTTGATGACAACACAATCACAGAAGAATAGTGAAACTTTAATTAGGTTAGAAGCTAGAATAGCTACTATAGAGACTAATCATTTACGCCATATTGAGATTGATATAAATGAGATTAAAACCAATTTGAAGAACTTATGGAAAGTAATAGGTGCTTTATGTTTTATGTTCACTATAGTATTTGCAGAGACAGTTAAATCATTTATAGATTTATTGACACTTTAATAGAGGGATAAAATATGGAGAAATGTATTCTCGTAATTTCAGACCAACACATACCACATCACCATCAAGATATGATGGCATTTTTAAGAGCAATAAAGAAAAAATACAAACCTACACGCATACTCAATATTGGTGATGAAGTCGATTCACACGCTATATCGTATCATTCACCAAACCCTGATCTTGCTAGTGCAGGTGATGAGTTAAGAAGATCTTTAGACACTATCCACGAACTTGAACAACTATTTCCGAAAATGGATTTAGTTCATTCTAATCACGGAAGTTTAATATTCCGCAAAGCCTTAACACACGGATTGCCGAAAGCCTTTATAAAAGAGTACAATGAGTTTTTACAAGTTGGTAAGGGTTGGAAATGGCACGAAGATATAGTTATCAAAGCCTCGAATGGACAAGATATATATTTCTGTCACGGAAAGACTGCTAACATTTTAAAACTTGGTCAACAGTACGGAATGAATGTAGTGCAAGGGCATTTTCATACGAAGTTCAATATCCAATACTGGTCGAATCCTAACGCCTTACATTGGGGATTACAAGTTGGTTGCCTTATAGATAAAGACAGCCTTGCTTATGAGTACAATAAACTATTTAAAGACAGACCAATAATAGGTACAGGAATTATTATTGAGGGCTTACCATATTTATTGCCAATGGTCTTGAATAAAGGCGGAAGATGGAATAAAGTTGTTCCTTAATGAGTGCTTTTAAAAAACAAATAGCAGGTAAACATTACCTAGACTTTAAAATACAACCAATGGATTTTTTTATACAAAATAATATTTCTAAGATAGATGGAGATATTATTCAGTATGTTATAAGACAAAAAGGCGATCCCATTGAGAATATTGACAAAGCTATTCATTGCTTAGAATTAAAACGAGAGGCAATTAAGAATGGAACAAAATAGAGTACAGCTTCCTGAAAGAATGGAAACGAGAAACATTAGATTAAACATTGATGACTATACTGTTTCAGTAAATATAGATTTTCTAGTAGATGAATCAGGGGTTACACCTTATGCCTTATGGGTAAGAGTTAAGCCTGAAGAAAGTACACTAGGTAGAGAGTTAAGAGCCAGTGGCAAATCTAATTCACTATTATTGCAAACAGGTTGGTCTTTAAAAGAGATAGCCGACACACTAACAAAAGATTCATATATGGGTAGTGCAGTAACTTATATTACAAAAAATATCGAAGATATTTGGAATAATGTACAGCCTGAAAAAACACCTCGTATGAGTACCGATCCGTATAAAATCAAATAGGAGAACATTATGGAATTAATAAAAAAAGCAGTAGAAGTAGCTAACATCAAAGTTTCACTTTGGGTAGTTGCAGTAGTAGCAATAGGAGCAATCGTTATATTCTAATGATTGACACTAAACAGAGAATAAAAAATCACGAAGGTTTTTCGCCAGTTGTCTATACAGATACCTTAAATTTTAGAACAATTGGCGTGGGACATTTATGTACAGATAAAGATAAATTTGAAGATGGTGTTATTTATACTAAAGAAGAATTAGAATATTTATTTGAAGCTGATTATAACATAGCATTTAACAATGCTCACGATTTACTAGAAGATAAAGACATACCATATGATCCTATGGTGGAATCAGTATTAATAGAAATGGCGTTCCAATTAGGATTGCCAAGATTAAAGAAATTTATAAAGTTTATACAAGGCTTACAGGAAGAAGATTACAAGAAAGCCGCAGATGAAATGATAGACAGTAGATGGGCTAAACAAACACCTGCTAGAGCTTATGAACTTTCAACACTTATAAGGAATATAAAATAATGTGGTTATCATTACTACCTACAGTTTTAAAAACAGGTGCGGCAATATTTGCTAATAAACAAAAGGCAAAGATCTTGATGTCTGATGCCGCTTTACTTCACGCTAGTAAACAAGCCTCTGGAGAAATTGAGTATCAAGCCCAAGTAAGACAATCCAACGACAAGGGTTGGAAAGACGAGTTTGTTTTGATATTGGTATCTGCACCAGTATTGTTATTAATTTGGTCGGTGTTCTCAAATGATCCTGACATACAAATTAAACTAGACATCTTTTTTGATAAGTTTTCTAATTTGCCCTTTTGGTATCAATCATTATTTATTGGTGTAGTTGCCAGTATCTATGGTTTAAAAGGTGCAGACATATTTAAGAAAAAATGAAAAAGGTAAAGGTGGTATTACACCACCCTGCAAATATTTTTACTTTAGTTGAATCCCTTTTAACCATAACTATTCTTGATGAAGTCGTAGCTCAATACCAAGTCTTAGATTATTACCCTACCTTAGAACGGACTATAAATTTAGAACGCTTAATTAAAGATAACAAAGATAATATCTATGCGGAGAAAGTTAATATAGATTGTTTTTATGAGTATCGAGAAATAGAAGATCGAGAACTCTTGGCTAAGAACTTCTCAACCAAGAGCCACGAATTAACGATTAATTAATCTTTATTTGCAAAAACATCATTACTATCTGCAAAATAAAAACTATCATAAAGCACTTCCCAATCATCTTTTGATCTTTCCGTTGCAATAAAAATAGGCATTTGATTGCCACAACTGTCAAATTTATTTTGATAATTTATTTTTTTATGATATTCATTTTCATAAAAATCAAAATCACTTAACATATCTCTAGCGTTTTTAAAAAATGCAACAGTATCTTTTCTATTCATCATTTTACATTTCATATTTTCCATTTTATTTACCTCCTTTCTATAACTCCCCAAAATCTTCTTTAAACATTTTAATATATAACACCGCTAGGATTACAATAAGTAATCCTAGAAATGGTAGTAAGAAATAATATAATAGTGCTTCCATTAAACCGCCTCCCATATACCAGAACCACCACCTTTTTGACTTTTCATTAATCCTTGATTAAAAGGAATATAGTGTGCAAGAACAAGTTGATCTTTTTTCATAAGAACAACATATTCAGTATCTTCACCCCAACCATCACCTGCAGTCCATCTTTTTAAAACTTCCCAACCTTTGTTTTTTGCATCAGTTAAAATGTTATCCATAATTTCTATGTGATTAATTTTATTTTGTTTATTCATTTTATTCGCCCTCCCTTATATGTACATTTTTTGGGTGGTAGTTAGCAACTAAACCATCAATTTCACATTTGATTCTTTTTTTAGTAAAACCAACTACTGTTCCTGCAACTGCCATTTCATTATCAACAAAATTTAATGCTACCCAAACTTTTTGATTTATTTGTAAATTATTAATTGTCATTTTGTATTCGCCTTTCGTTTGTTTATGTAATAACCATATCAACATTTGTTAATATCTGCAAACAAATAAAACATTATTTTCACTTTTTTGCCTTTTTTGACACAATTCGTTCTAGTAATGTTCTTTATGTTCCATATTTAGAACGCATTTTAAGGCTTATTTAAAGCTATATGAACTCTAGGTGTATAACCAAGTATCTATGAGGTAAAAAGGCTTGTATGAGGCTGTTAGAGGGCTTTAAATTGATTTAGGCAAATTACCCCATAATGAGGCGTGATCTAGGCTTAAAAAAGCTACAGTTTTTTCTATTTTATCATTGTCACTAAATTCAGTAGTTTTAGGACACAATCTTTTTTCCCAATTCAACCCACCTTGTCTATGTAAACCTTGCAAAGACCACCCAACAATCTCACCTGAATCAAATGAATTAACATAATACGCAACCCTGCGAGTTGAACAGGCTATATCCATTAATCTCATATACTTATCTTTCTCCAACATATAATCCGGATAAGTTCCCAACACAAATTGCCGGTGCTTTAGTTCTGCTATGATGTTTTTATTATAAGCGTCATTGAATGAATATTGGTCATCTGATTTTAACTTTAACGGACTTAGCTTAAACATTCCCTGATTTAAAACCGCAATAACTTTTAATTCATTATCAATCATAATAAAGCTAACTCCGCCCTTTTAGTAGAATTGTACCCTCGCAATAATTCTATATATATTTTATGTGCCTCGTATTCAGCCCACTTTTCACTAAACTCTAATTCAGCGCTATCCAGTAGCTTATCAAATTCAGCTAACTCAGTATCAGCTTTAGCTTTATTTTTTGCATCTTCAACAGTGCCATTAAATCTATGCTTATTAAATAACTTAGCCTTTAATCTTTCACGCTGTCTTAATAAAGAATCTACTCCTGCTTTGGTATCTCTAGCGCTTTTACTAAGAGTTTCAGTTTGATGTCTTAATTTTTCTAATTCTTGTAGTGTATTCATTCTAATTAATCGTTTGTTATTTCATTATTTTTTACAAAATTATTTAAAGATTCTCTAGTAAAGTAAATGCGTTGCCCAATCCGAACTGCTTTGGGTGATTTTTGATTATAGATATTATAATAAGCATTTTTAAATGCGTGACTTTTCATACCTAAGTAATTAGAGGCTTCATATATATTAAGTAATTTTCCTTCATTCATAAAATTTTCCTTTGTTTTAATGTGTTCATAATTAATTTTTATATACTACCATTTATTCTTTTTAAATGTTCAATCCCATCTGTTGCTCTTTTTGCAATTTCTTCACTAGTCAAAAGTTTATTACTAATTTTATGCAAACCTGACGCATATACTCCATTACAATAATCATCTTTTTTTATTTCCATTCTTATTTCTGATAATTTGTTTACTAAACTATTTAAAAAAATGTCTTTATTTTCTAAATCATTTTTAAAATGATCTTTGTTTTGTATGTTTGACCAAAAATAATGTGCAGTATCAAGTGATGATTTAGCAATAGCAAGTTCTAAAACTCTTTTAAAAACATCAATATTACAAGTTATTGTTTTATTTTTCATATTTATTTCCTTATTTATTATTGTTGGGCGAGAGGTCAGCGAATCTAACTGGGGGGAGTAACTAACCTCTCATAAACCTTTCTTATCTATTTAGTTGGATAAAGAAACTTGTTGCTATGTCTTTCTTTAAGCCTGTATCTAACTTTTG
>Ga0115001_10003703_pt1 | contig 11358 bp, 10 predicted proteins | sample ArcticOcean_MG_C_12_FD_89869 | JGI IMG/M metagenome (GOLD analysis project Ga0115001, IMG submission 89869) | Marine microbial communities from western Arctic Ocean - ArcticOcean_MG_CB8_130 | ecosystem: Environmental > Aquatic > Marine > Oceanic | place: Arctic Ocean: Canada Basin | collected... | reverse complement strand
TGTAGCCCTCTCTCTTACTTGCTTATTCGGTAAAAAAAATTCAGATTATTACACGATAGTACATGGCTTAGGCTGGTGGTAGAGTATCTGCGTCACGCTTAGCAATCCAATCATGGGCCGGGTCGTTTTTGAAACGCCACTTACGCAGGGGCCCGGCCATAACGTTTAGGTAATAGAGTTCATAACCATAAGGGGCAGCGCACGGGTGGTGGCCCTTGGGCACCAAGATCACATCACCATCAGCCGCAGACATGGTTTTATCTAGAGACCCATCCTCGGTATAGACCCGCTGGACTGCAAAGCCTTGTGCAGGGTTGAGGCGGTGGTAATAGGTTTCCTCGAGGTAGGTCATATCAGGGTAAATATCTTCGTCATGTCGGTGGCTGGGATAACTGGACCAATTACCTGCAGGAGTGAAGACTTCAGTGACCAATAGGCTGTCGGCCACGTCACGGTCTTCCATGGCAATATTGTTGATAAAACGCGTATTTTGGCCCTTTCCACGTGGGGTTAGGGTAATTCCCTCAGGCCCTAAACGTTGCACTCTGTGGCCGCTTTTGCCCGGTGCGGTGCAGACCGCCAAAGTACAAACAGTGGTGGCTATGGCTTGCCAGCTTTTATCATTGGGCACGTAGAGACAATGGGGGGGTAAGCGATCGAACACTGACATGCGTTCGCCCATTTCTCCAAAGTCTTGACCATCAGCTGTTATTTGGGCTTTGCCTTCTACCAGCACCAAGATGACCTCTCGGTCGCCCGTGGACTCTTGTACGCTGTCGCCAGGCTGCAACTTATACAGACCGAATCCCACGTAACCCCAATTTGCGCTATCGACATTGATATCATGACACTTTCCGGTGAGGGCTATGGGTTTGCGTAGAAGGTTAGCCATGCTGGGACTTTCAAATTGTAGGTTTCGTTGGAAATTGGGATTTCCTGTGCCAAAATCAGATATTATGATTTAAGTGTCTTGCCCCACACGTTGGCGTTGTTTGCCGAGGCCGGTAATTCGCAACTCCATCACGTCACCGTTCTTTAGATAAATAGGGTCAGGCTTAATTCCCATACCGACGCCTGGTGGGGTCCCCGTGGTGATAATATCACCGGGGTGCAATGTCATCAGTTGTGACAGATGGCTAATGATTTGGGCCACGGTGAAGATCATTGTGGACGTATTACCAGTTTGCATGCGCTTACCGTTGACATCCAGTGACATATCAAGGACCTGTGGATCTGGAACCTCGTCGCGGGTTACCAAAAAAGGTCCGGTTGGCCCAAAGGTGTCGCAGCTTTTGCCTTTGGTCCACTGGCCGGTTAATTGAGTTTGAAAATGCCGCTCAGAAACGTCATTTACGATGCAGTAGCCCGCCACATGCGACAGGGCGTCCTGTTCAGACACATATTTGGCTGTACTGCCAATTACTACGCCCAACTCGACCTCCCAATCTGTATGAGTGGATCCACGCGGCATGATCACATCATCATTGGCACCTACGATTGCAGAATTGGCTTTGAAGAATAGGATTGGATGCTCTGGGATCGCAGCTCCAGTTTCTGCAGCATGATCTGAATAATTTAGACCTATGCAAAGATACTTTCCAATATTGCCCACAATAGGTGCGAAGCGCGGCGTACCTTCGACCCTTGGCATGGACGATGTGTCTATAGCGCGTAGACTATCCAGCGACGCATCATCGAGCATGCGCCCGTCAATATCTTCAATATGCGCAGAAAGATCACGCAAGGCGCCATCCGTATCTATCAAACCAGGGCGTTCTGCGCCCTCATTGCCGTAGCGAACCAATTTCATGTCATGCTCCTAGTGATTGTCACGTGGCGTATGTTTACGGGCGATATCCTGATATTTATGGGCACCTTCGAGGGTCATACCTTCGGAAAAGGGTTGAACTTTTTCACGAAACAGTTCTTGCCAAGGTGTTTGGCTGTCGGGGGTAAATGGGCGGGGGCCGAGGACCGCCTTCCTACGTTCCAATTCAGCTGGATCCACCAACATGTCTGCAGTGCAAGCGTTCAAATCAATCCTAATTGTGTCGCCTGTCTGGACTAAGCCTAAGCCACCACCGTCTGCAGCCTCTGGGGAGGCGTTGAGAATGGAAGGAGAGCCAGACGTACCTGACTGTCGTCCATCACCTAAACAGGGCAGGGAAGTGATGCCTTGGGTGATTAGATAGGAGGGTGGACGCATGTTCACCACTTCGGCCCCGCCAGGATAGCCAATTGGCCCCGCGCCTCGCATAATCAATACGCAATTAGCATCAATCATCAGGCTTTGGTCGTCAATAGTATGGTGAAAATCCTCTGGACCATCAAATACAACAGCGCGCCCTTCAAAGGCGTTAGGGCTATCGGGGTTGGACAAATAGCGCGAACGAAATTCTGGTGAAATCACCGATGTTTTCATGATTGCACTATCAAATAAATTGCCCTTAAGGTTTATAAACCCAGCCGATTGTACCAGTGGCGCGTTCACTTGTTTGATCACATCACTGTTTTCACTTCTTAGATGACCACAGTTCTCTAAGATTGTCTTTCCATTGACTGTCTGCGCATTTGGGTGAGGCAGCAAATCAGCTGCCAGTAATTCCCCTATCACTGCAGGCACGCCGCCCGCCCGGTGGTAATCTTCGCCGAGATATTCGCCAGCTGGCTGCAAATTAACTAGTAAAGGTACGTTATGGCCGAGGCCCTGCCAGTCGTCATTATTTAAAGCTACGCCTAAATGTTTGGCGATCCCGTTCAGGTGAATTGGCGCATTCGTTGAGCCACCAATAGCGGAGTTGATCACAATAGCATTTTCAAAAGCTTCGCGCGTCATAATGGCGTCTGGGCGTAGATCTTCATGCACCATATCCACAATGCGCAAGCCGGTTTCATAACTGATTTGCCCTCGTTCACGGTAAGGTGCAGGAATTGCAGCCGCACCTGGTAACTGCATGCCCAACCCTTCAGCTAAAGAGTTCATAGTGGTTGCTGTGCCCATGGTGTTGCAATACCCAACCGAAGGTGCCGAGGAGGTCACCATCTCCATAAATCCGTCGTCGTCAATCTCACCGGCAGCAAGCATTTCGCGGGCTTTCCAAATGATGCTGCCTGATCCGGAGCGTTTGCCACGGAACCAGCCGTTTAGCATCGGTCCGACCGATAGCGCAATCGCGGGGATGTTAACCGTGGCCGCAGCCATCAGTAGCGCAGGTGTGGTTTTGTCACAGCCAATGTTTAGCACAACTCCGTCAATTGGGTAGCCAAATAGGGTCTCCACCAATGATAAATATGCTAGATTTCGGTCTAGCATCGCAGTTGGACGCTTACCAGTCTCCTGAATAGGGTGCACGGGGATCTCAATCACTGTTCCACCAGCCGCAATCACACCATCCCTCACCCGTTTCGTAAGTTCAATGTGGTGGCGATTGCACGGGCTAAGGTCACTACCCGTTTGTGCTATGCCAATTATTGGCTTACCAGATTGCAGCTCGTTTCTAGTTAGACCATAGTTAAGATATCGCTCAATATATAGAGCAGTCATTTCTCGATTGTCTGGATTATTGAACCACAGTTGAGAGCGTAATTTTGTTTTTATATCTGACAAGCTAAGGTCCTCGTAAAGTTTTAATGGTTTGTTCGCATCGATTAGTTCGACCAGCCACCGTCTATGACTTGAGTTGTGGCAGTAGTGAATGCACTTTCGTCTGATCCTAAATAAACCGCAAGAGCAGCAATTTCCTCGGCGGTTCCAATACGCCCCATCGGTTGGCGGGCGGTGAAGTCTTTCATGGCTTGCACTTCATCACCAGTGGCGCGCAACCGCTCGTGAAGGGATGGGCTCTCCACTGTGCCGGGGCAAATGGCATTGCAGCGAATACCTTGGCTTATGTAATCAATGGCCACGGATTTTGTCAGCCCAATCACTGCGGCCTTTGTGGTTCCGTAAATGAACCTATTTGGCGCGCCAATGACCGATGAGCAAGCGGAAGACATATTGATTATCGAACCAGTACCACGCTGCAACATTCCAGGCAGAGCCGCTTGAATTGTGCGCAACATCGAGCGGACGTTGAGGTTTAAGGCAAATTCCCAATCTGCGTCGATTGCTTCCAAGATACTGCCATGATGCACGAACCCTACACCATTGAACAATATATCTGGATTAGCGTGCGCCACACCCTCGGTTACAGAGCCCTCGTCCAAAACATCTAAAACATTTACCTCAAGAGTGCCGCTGCTGGCGCTTTTTAACTCAGCCAGCGTGTCAGGGTTGACGTCGGTAGCAAAAACATGTGCGCCTTCAGCGGCCATTGCTAAGGCTGTGGCGCGGCCAATGCCTTGCCCTGCGGCGGTGACCAAGGCGCGTTTTCCGGCTAGTCTTTCCATCTTTCCATCCTTCATCATATCATAAAGCTGACCCATATTGTCATGGAGAGGCCGTATGTTCGTGATTTAAACTATATTTTTAGCTCGGGTAAAAGCCAAACTTACGCAGGTGAAGCAAATAATTTTAAGTAGACTAAATTTACCATCGCTGTTGCTTTGCGGAATTGATGTGTTGCAATTTGTCTATTTCACAACCAAAATATAATCTAGTAAACCGCAATCTTTGCGTCTAAAAAAGGTTTTAAGATCAATGTCAGTGCAAAAAATTGCCCTATTAGGCACGGGTTTGATGGGAGCGCCGATGGCCCGAAACCTTTGCCAGGCTGGTGTGGATACGACCGTGTGGAATCGTACAGCTAATAAGGCCAAGCATTTGGCCCACTTTGGAGCAACAGTTGCCCAAAGTGCAGCAGGTGCCGTAGCACAAGCAGATATCGTGATCTCGATGTTGTCTGATGGTCCTACTGGAGTCATGGTGCAGTCTGACCCTGATGTGCGCGCCTCTTTGAAAGCTGGCGCTATTTGGGTCGAAATGGGCTCGATTAAACCGGAGGAGGCGCGTGCGTCTGCAGCCAATCTGGCGCAGTTGAATGTCGGCTATGTAGATGCTCCGGTGTCTGGAGGTACCAAGGGTGCTGAAGAGGCAAGCCTCGCCATTATGGCTGGTGGTTCTCCACAGGATTTTGCAACTGTGAAAATAGTATTGAATGCATTGGGGCGGCCTGTGCACGTGGGGCCTTTGGGTGCTGGCCAACTAGCAAAGCTGGCTAATCAAGCCATTGTAGCAGTTACAATCGCTGCTGTTGCTGAAGCTATGTTGATGCTGCAAAACGGTGGGGCCGACCCGGCCGCGGTTAGGGTGGCCTTGAAGGGTGGCTTTGCAGACAGTACAATTTTGCAGCAACACGGTGCACGCATGACGACTGGAGACTTCACTCCTGGTGGGTTGTGTGAATTACAGCTAAAGGACCTTAATAATGCTTTGGCAGAGGCTGAAAGCTTTGGGCTAAGCTTACCAACTCTGATCAATACCCGCGATCGCTTTCAGCGCTTAGTCAGCGATCTTAATGGCGCAAAGCTCGATCACTCAGCACTATATTTGGAGCTGTGTGATCTTAACGGTCTCGGCTCAGTTTAGTGTGTAAATTACTGAGCTCTATTTGATTTTGCTGCTGCATTTTTTCAAACGAAAAAATTAATTAAAGAATTTCTGCTATAGATTGAATAGAAATCATAGCTTGCATAGTAAAAATTATAACCTAAGCTAAAGTAAGGTTTTCAAGTAACTGCTCTTGGCCTATGCGTGATTGACGTGCCTGGGAGGCATTATATTTGGATTTTGAAGACGACCGCATTATAGTTGCATCACCTGAAAAAGTTTGGGCAAACCTGCTTGACCCAGAGATACTGAGGAAGTGCGTGCCAGGGTGCCAGAGCCTTACGGGCGACGTCGAGGGTGGTTTCGAGGCTACTGTTGTTCAAAAGGTTGGCCCCGTGAAAGCTAAGTTCAAGGGAACCGTGCATTTAAGTGAGCTCAATGCCCCATATAGTCTGCGCATTAGTGGTAAGGGTGAAGGCGGCGTTGCCGGGTTTGCCCGAGGGGGTGCGGATGTAACTCTTGAGGCGGATGAATTAGGAACAAAATTAAGTTATGCGGTAAAGGCGCAAATTGGTGGAAAGTTAGCACAGCTAGGCTCTCGCATCATCGACAGTTTTGTCAGTCAAATGGCAAATCAGTTTTTTGAGACGTTTCAGAGCGAAGTGGAAGGGGCCAACTTAACAGTGGCTGAAGTACCAATGCAAAAAATTGGATTTTGGAAAAGAATTTTACATATTTTCAAAAAATAATATGGCTAGGGAGAGAGAAAATGAAAATTGCGATGACTGTAAACGGGAAACCTGTATCCCGTGAGGTGGCAGATAATACCCTGCTTGTTGAATATATTCGAGATCACCTGAGACTGACTGGTACCCATGTGGGCTGTGACACCAGCCAATGCGGTGCATGTGTGGTGCACGTGGACGGTCAAGCGACGAAATCTTGCACCATGTTGGCTGCTAGCGCAGAGGGTCTAGCAGTGACTACGGTTGAAGGCCTCGCCAAATCAAAAGATGAATTGCATCCGATGCAAGTGGCGTTCAAAGAAAACCACGGCCTACAATGCGGGTTTTGTACTCCAGGTATGATCATGAGCGCCACAGATATGGTGACACGATATCATACGCAGGGCAAAGAACTCACTGAGGACGCCATACGCCATGAGTTGGAAGGTAATATTTGCCGCTGCACTGGCTACCACAATATTGTGAAATCTATCGTGGACGGTGCGTCCAAGATGACGAATGTATAGGGGGGAATGATAATGTCTGAAGGAATTGGAGCTCGGGTCTTACGCAAGGAAGATAAAAGATTCATTACTGGAAAAGGTCGGTATACCGACGATATTGTAGAGCCTAATCAAGCCTATGCAGCCTTTGTTCGCAGCCCGCATGCCCACGCGCGCATTGTCTCGATCGATACTTCTGCTGCAATGGCAATGGCGGGTGTTGAAACAGTGCTTATGGGCGCAGAATTAGTCTCAGATGGCATTGGTAATATCATTTGCGGCTGGGGCGTTACATCCAAAGATGGCAGCCCGATGAATATGGGCGCATGGTCGGCCCTAGCCACTGAAAAAGTGCGCTATGTTGGGGATGCGGTGGCCATTGTTGTGGCTGATACTAAATCTCTGGCCACATTAGCAGCTGAAGCAGTCGTCGTTACCTATGAGGAACTGCCTGTGGTAGTGGGGGCGCTGCAGGCCCTAGCGGGCGGTGCGCCGCAACTGCATGAGAATGCGCCCGGTAATTTGATTTTTGATTGGGAAATAGGTGATTTAGCCCCTACTGATGCAGCACTAGCCACTGCGGCTCATGTAACGGAAATGGATATCACCAACAATCGCTTGGCGCCCAACCCGATGGAGCCTAGATCTGCGATTGCCACATTTAACGATGCTGAAGACCATTATACACTCTATACAACCAGCCAAAATCCCCATGTAGCGCGTTTGGTGCTCTCTGCGTTTTATAACGTAGCTCCGGAGCATAAGTTGAGGGTGATAGCGCCGGACGTAGGTGGTGGATTCGGATCAAAAATCTACATTTATCCTGAAGAAATTGCTTGCCTATGGGCTGCTATGAAATCTGGGCGTTCAGTTAAATGGACCTCTGATCGCACTGAAGCTTTTTTGACTGATGCCCATGGCCGCGACCACGTATCAACTGCCAAAATAGGTTTTGATGGAGATGGTATGATTGTAGGTTTGAAGGTCAACACTAAGGCTAACCTCGGCGCCTATATGTCGCTGTTCAGTTCGGCGGTACCAACCTATCTCTACGGGACACTACTCTCGGGTCAGTATAACATAGCCAATATCTATTGTGATGTGCAGGCCGTTTATACTAATACAGTGCCGGTTGATGCATACCGTGGTGCTGGTCGTCCTGAAGCGTGCTATGTAATTGAACGGATTATGGAAACTGCTGCGCGTGAAATGGGAGTCGATCCCGCTGAACTTCGTGCTAAAAATTTCGTAACTTCCTTTCCTCATCAAACCCCAGTGATTATGGCTTATGATAGCGGTGACTTTGCAACCAACCAAAAGCAAGCGCAAAAGGCGGCTGACGTAGCCGGATTTAAAGCCCGCAAAGCTGAGGCGCTGGGCCGTGGTAAGCTTCGTGGCCTCGGCTATTCCAACTATATTGAAGCTTGTGGCATCGCACCTTCAGCGGCTGTGGGTAGCTTGGGCGCCGGTGTAGGTCTATGGGAAAGTGCCGAAGTGCGCGTTAATCCAGTGGGCACTATTGAAATTCTCACTGGTTCTCACAGCCACGGCCAAGGTCATGAAACCACATTCGCTCAGATTGTAGCTGAACGCTTTGATCTTCCGACTGAGAATATCAAAATTGTGCATGGCGATACTGATAAAGTCCAATTTGGAATGGGCACCTATGGATCCCGTTCTGGGGCTGTGGGCATGTCTGCCATCGTGAAAGCTATGGATAAGGTCGAAGCTAAGGTCAAAAAGATTGCGGCCCATGTCCTGGAAGCTGGTGAAGATGACATAGTGATTGAGGGTGGTGCTGTGAAAGTTGCTGGTACCGATAAGCAGATGCTTTGGCATGAAGTAGGTCTGGCGGCTTATACCGCGCATAATATTCCTGATGGGATGGAGCCTGGCCTTAAAGAAACTGCATTCTACGATCCAACTAACTTCACCTTCCCAGCGGGATGTTATATCTGTGAAGTTGAGGTGGATCCGGATACCGGTGTGACTGAAGTTGTCCAATTTGTAGCATCTGATGATTTTGGTACCATAATTAATCCTATGATTGTAGAAGGCCAAGTGCATGGTGGGATAGCTCAGGGAATTGGCCAAGCGATGCTGGAAAATGTGGTCTATGATGACGCTGGCCAACAATTGTCGGCCAGCTACATGGATTATACAATGCCACGGGCCGATGACTTGCCAAATTATTCAGTGCATCACGCGTCAACCACATGCCCAGGAAATCCCCTTGGCATGAAAGGTTGTGGTGAAGCAGGTGCCATTGGATCTCCACCGGCTGTAATCAATGCAATTACAGATGCCATTGGCAACAATAATCTTTCTATGCCTGCCACCCCTGCTGCGGTCTGGACTGCTTTGCAGGCTGCAAGCATCAAATTAGCAGCTGAATAAGGAGTTTGGACGATGTATGAGACCAATTTTCATAAAGCTTCCACGGCGCAAGACGCGGCAGCACTGTTAGCCAAAACAGACGATGGTAAAATATTGGCTGGGGGGCAGACTTTGATCCCTACTATGAAGCAAAGACTGGCTGCACCCTCCGATCTGATTGATCTGAGCCAGGCTGTGGCGTTGCGTGGCGTTACTATCACTAAGCGCAAAAAAATGGGTATAATGAAGGCAGATGGTGGTGAGACGATAACCATTGGTGCCATGACCACGCATGCAGAAGTGGCTGGTGATACAGAGTTGGCTAAAGTTTGTCCTGTAATCTCTGGATTGGCAGCTAACATTGGTGATCCTGCGGTACGCCATCGTGGCACCATCGGTGGCTCTGTAGCCAATAATGATCCTGCAGCTGATTATCCCGCCGCGTTAATGGCTTTGAGAGCTACAATCCATACCAACAGTCGTGAAATCAAAGCTGAAGATTACTTCCAAGGTATGTTTGCAACGGCGTTAGCTGATAATGAGATTATCACTGCGGTGAGTTTTCAGGCCCCAGCGGTGGGCGGTTATGGCAAATTTCCCAACCCGGCGTCCCGCTATGCAATGGTGGGCGTATTTATTGCCAAATCTGTTGACGGTGATGTGTGCGTTGCTGTGACTGGGGCGGGCGATAATGGTGTTTACCGCCACGCTGGATTAGAAGCGGCTCTATCTGCAGATTGGTCCACAACAGCGATCGAAGCGATTGAGGTCTCGGCGGATGGGCTTATGTCCGACTTACATGGGACTGCGGCTTACCGCGCTAATCTTATTAAGGTTATGGCCAAACGCGCTTTGGTCTAGCCTGCCTATTTACATCTCACACCAGCTCCAAAATTTTGGGGCTGGTGTTGTATGTTTGGGAATGAATAACATGCGACAAATACCTAAATCTATTGATAAAACTTCTGATTTTCTAGCTTCTGAGGGCTATGTGGCAGATAGGTCATTGGCCACGCTGACCTATCTATCGCTCACCCTAAACCGCCCAATTTTCTTAGAAGGTGAAGCAGGCGTTGGTAAAACTGAGTTAGCCAAGGTGATAGCTAAAGGATTGGGCAGAGACCTGATACGTTTGCAATGCTACGAAGGGTTGGACACGTCGACTTCAGTTTATGAATGGAATTTTGCGGCTCAAATGCTGGCTATGCGAAATGGGGCAGGCGAGGCAGATATCTATAATGAAAAATATCTAATCAAACGCGCCTTGCTGAAAGCGGTTGAGCCGCATGCCTCCGGCCCACCCGTGCTGTTGATTGATGAGATTGATCGTTCAGATGCACCTTTTGAGGCATTCCTGTTGGAAGCCCTCTCAGATTTTCAAGTCACTGTGCCTGAGCTTGGTGTTATCAAGGCGCAAGACCCGCCTATCGTAATCCTGACATCAAATCGTACTCGCGAGGTACATGACGCTCTGAAACGGCGCTGTTTGTATCATTGGGTGGATTACCCAGACTTTGACCGTGAGATGGAGATTTTGACGGCCCGTGTGCCGGAGGCCAAACAGGCGTTAAGCCTAGAGGTAGTTGCCTTTATACAAAAGCTGCGTGAAGAGGATCTGTACAAGCGCCCCGGATTAGCGGAAACGCTTGACTGGGCCAAATGCCTTATTGCGCTGGATATTGTAGCTCTGTCGCCGGATGTGATTACCGACACGATAGGCGCGGTACTTAAATATCAAGACGATATCGCCAAAATTACTGGTGGTGCGGCGGCGCGCATTTTGGATCAGATAAAACAGGACATGCAGGCGCTGAAATGACTTCAGCTGCCGGAACACTACCGGATAACATTGTCTATTTTTCTCGCGCTTTGAGGCGGGCGGGGGTGCCGGTGGGTACCGCGCAAATCCTTGAAGCTCTGCGGGCGGTCGCGGCGGTGGGGTTTACTAATCGCCTAGATTTTCATACCACTCTACGTGCAATGATTGTTTCTCGGGCTGATCATTTGTTGGTATTTGATCAGGTTTTTGCCATGTTTTGGCGTGACCCTGAATTTTTAGAAAATATGATTACCAATCTTTTGCCCGTGATAACAGCACCGCCAGTGGATAGCTCGATGGAGCCTGCTCAAACCCGAGCAGCTGAAGCAATGGCTTCTGGGGGGGGCAAGCCGCGCTGTGCACCACAACAAGAACAATTAGAAATTGATGCGCAGTTTTCGCATTCTGACGTGGAAAAACTGTCGGAGAAAGATTTTGATGCCATGA
>Ga0115001_10003701_pt1 | contig 11360 bp, 12 predicted proteins | sample ArcticOcean_MG_C_12_FD_89869 | JGI IMG/M metagenome (GOLD analysis project Ga0115001, IMG submission 89869) | Marine microbial communities from western Arctic Ocean - ArcticOcean_MG_CB8_130 | ecosystem: Environmental > Aquatic > Marine > Oceanic | place: Arctic Ocean: Canada Basin | collected... | reverse complement strand
GATTAATGATTGTTTGTTCGTACTTCTTTCTGGCTGTAATTTGCTGCTCTGCTGTATCTAAATCTTCAACTAATGGTGCAAGATTAAATTCTGGTATTGCTACTGTTGGATAAAAATTGGCAGCTGCTGCAACTCTTTTATGTGGCTGATAACCACTTAACTTTTTTAAAGTTTTAGTATCGTTGTTAATATTGTACTTACCAGATTTAACATTATCTAAATAACCCATTAACTTTTTTTCTTTTTGCAGCTCTTTAGCTTCGTCTGCAATCCGATCATCTTTAGAATAAAATTCTGTAAAAGCTGCTTTTTGTGCAGGGCTAAATTCTGTGTGTTTATCAATACTCTGTTGTATTGAGTAAGCTGTATTTTCATAATTTCCAGTTACGGGATTAACTATGAAATTAAAGCGAGCAGGTTTGCTGTCCTGCTCACTAGATTTTACGTCAGGTTTAGAATTGGGCTTAACTTTATCCGTTGCAGATGAAGTTAGATATTTCTGTGCCTTACGCAATTCACTAATTTTCATTATGAATTATTTTCCTCATCACTCGTATTTGTTGGGTGACCTCTATTGTCGATATCTAATTTAATATCTTCTCTGTCTGCTTTACTCTCAAGCATACTAATATTTGACTCTGCATATTCTGAGAATTTATCAGCAATGTCTTTGCCTCTTAATCTAGATTCATGTATTTGAAAGTCTTTTAGTTTTATGCTTCTGGGGTCGCTGTTAGAATATTTAGTGAATGCTTCATCTAAAAATCTTTCAGCCCTACGCATTTCCTGTCTAGAAAATATATGTAATCTATGTAAGGAATTTAGTAGTTTTGCGTATGCGTCTTTGCTTACTGTGGTGCTGCTATTGTGACCAATGCCAACAACCTTATTTTCTTTTTCGTGACTCATGTTGTCTCCTGACTTTATAGTTATGTGTCCAACCGCTGAGAGTCGGACACACGATAATATCTACAGTGCAGGAACCAATTGAGTGTAGAAATCTGTAAAAATGTATATGGGAAATAATGTAAATGTTGCTATCGATAGCAGTATAAAATCATCAGTAACTTTCATATTTATAATCATAGTTCTAGTCCTCAACATTAATGCGGTTCCTATTGCATTTGTATTCAGCTTTGAAAGTTTGGAGTTTTCGGTGTGACCTGAGATTAGAGAGCTAACATTCACTTGCTCTGATTTAAAGTCTCGCAGACTATATTGCTAATATATACTTTTGATTTTTTAATTCAAGCGTTAGTATTTAGAAAAAATATTGTGCCTTACAATTGTCGTCATCTTTTATCCTACAAGATTAATTGTATAAAGCTGTCACGGTAATTTTTATTTGTATAAACCTGTCACACGGAGCAGGAGCAAACCCCTTAGGGTTTGCGACTGTCCAATCTTTATTTAATAACTTTTAATTTTGCTGCAAGATACTCAGGAGATATTGCAGTATATCTTCTCAATACTTTCCAATCTTTCCAACCGCCTTGAGTAGCAACAGCTGATATATCCCAACCACCCTCGAAAGATCTAGATGCAAATTCATGTCTTAACAGGTGGAAGTTCTTTTTTAATCCACTCCATGTGTTCAGCTGTTTCCAATAAAATTTAAACTGATCAGGTGTTGTGGGAAAGAATTTACCGTCGATAGTTGGTATCAATCCTTTTAATTGTTCCGCAGCTGCTGGACTCAGACCAATTCTACGAGTTGTACCATTCTTAGTATCTTTAAGAATTGCAGTACACTTGATTAGATTTACATCATCACGCTTCAACTTAAACAGCTCTCCTCTCCGCATACCAGTTTCTAATGCAACAATTATTATTGCTTTCATCCAATACATCTTAGATTTACTAGCAGCTTCTAATAACTTTGCTTCTTCAGCAGGTGTAACTCTTTCATCTGTACTTTCAGGCTCAACCATTCTTTTGATCTTTGACACTGGATTAATACAGTTTAAATCCCACTCAGATTTTGCAGTATTATAAACGACAGATATTAGTGTCATGTATTTATTAACTGTAGATGCAGAAGACGTTAAGGCTAATTCATTTCTAAACTTAACAATCTTGTTAGGAGTTATTCTAGCTAATGCATATTTAGTTATTTTATTGCGTAACAACTTATTTATTTTGTATCTTTCAAAATGCCCCCATTTGCGTAACGGGCAGACTTCATCTCTATAACGAATTAATGCATCAGCTAATGTTGTTTGCATTGCTTCGGATAAATCCTGAAACATTCCTTTAGCAATATTTGTTTCGGATTCCTGTGCGTACCTAGTTGCGTCGGTGTGCTTTACAAAACTTTTGTAAATGTGTGGTGTGCCTTTTCTTCTTACTATCACTTGGTACTTACCGTGGTGTTTTCTAATTGTAGCCATGTATCCTTTCTGAGTGTGCCGGATTTGTGCCGGAACACGGTTTAGGAAAGAGTCATGATGCTACTAAGATTAAAAAAGTTATATCCTCTGCGGATAAATCTGGTAGCGGGAAGTGGGATCGAACCACTGACCTCAGGCTTATGAGTCCTGCGCTCTAACCAACTGAGCTACCCCGCCTTTTAAAATTAAAAATTAACAAATACACTAATAAGTCTTTTTTACAATATAAACTTGAACTTGTTAAAATATTTGTAAACTATTTTAAAGTAGTATAATTGAAATTAGTGAAATTAAAAATATTTTGTACGTCAATCAAGTATTTTGATGTGCTAAACAAATTACCTTCAAATATAATCCCTTTTGGCCTTGGCAATAGCACCTTTCCGGCTAATTGGATGAACGAAAAAAAAGGTGAAAATATTTCTGAACTTAATAAATTTTTTGGTGAAGCTACAGGTTTTTTTTGGATATGGAAAAATTATTTAAAAAATTTTGACGAAGAAGATTGGATTGGTTTTTGTCAATATAGAAGACTGTGGTTGAATCAATTATTACCTGAGAAACAGAAATTTTCAGTGTCAAACTTATATTCAAATCTTTTAAAACCAGACAATTCAATTTTCGAATCTTCAGAGTCAGTTTTATTACAACCAACATCATTCACGCATGGTAGTCTTTTAAGTCAATTTGATAAGTTGTATGTTAAAGATGTGTTAAATAATTGTGCTTCTTTTGTAAAAGAAGAAGATAAAAAAGATTTTAAAAATTTTTTAAATGGAAATAAACTAAGTATTTGTAACATGTTTATAACAAAACCGAGGGTATTTAACTTTTACTGTGATGATATGTTCAATTTTATTAATAAATGTTATAGCTATTGTATTAAGGAAAAGTTATTAAATAATAAAAATTTAAGATTACCTATATTTATGGTTGAAAGATTTACATCTTTTTGGTTTGAAAAATACACAAAAGCTAATTACTTGTCTTTTGCAAGACTTGGAGATTTTTATTTATCAAATAGATTAAATAAATTTATAAATCCATTAAAATTACCGCTAACTTTTAGAATGTACCCAACGATTCATAAATATTAATCATGAGAGTTTATTACGGAAAAGCGGTTTATGGGAAAGAAGAAATTGCAGCCACTATTGATGTGCTCAAAAATAAATCGCTTAGTTTAATTGATGGACCGTCAGTAAAAGAACTGGAAAAAAAAATCTCAAAAGTTTTTGGTAAAAAATATGGTTTGATGGTCAATTCTGGGTCATCTGCAAATCTTTTAGCTTTATCCAGTTTTGATTTTAAAAAAGGATCTGAAATAATCACTCCCACTTTAACTTTTTCAACTACGGTATCTCCAATATATCAAGTTGGATGTATTCCACATTTTATAGATGTTGATAAATTTTCATTTCTATCAAACTTAGATCAAATTGAAAAAGCAATTAACAAAAAAACTGTTGCTATAATGTTACCTAACTTACTAGGAAATATTATTGATTGGAAAAAAGTTTATACAATAGCAAGAAAACATAAACTTGCAGTTATTGAAGACTCAGCTGATACAATTGGTTACTCGTATAAGAATAAAAATTTAGGGAAATATTCAGATGCAACTACTAATAGTTTATACGCTTCACACGTTATAACAGGAGCAGGCTTTGGAGGTATGGCCTGTTTTAATGATAAAAAAAAATACGAAAGAGCTAAACTTCTCAGAGGCTGGGGAAGATCGTCTGCTATATTTAATGAGTCTGAAGGTCTAAAATTAAGATTTAGCGAAAAAGTAGATGGCATCCCTTATGATGGCAAATATATATTCTCAGAGCTTGGATTTAATTTTCTTCCTTCAGAAATATCTGCAGCATTTGCTTTGGAGCAATTAAAAAAACTTAAAAAAAATATTAAAATAAGAATAAAAAACTTTGAAAGAATATATAAATTTTTTAAAAGTTACCCAAATTATTTTGATTTGCCGACTCAAATTGCAGGTGTAAAAACTGGATGGTTAGCTTATCCAATAATAATTAAGAAAAATTCTAAGATTGAAAGAAGAGAAATGCAAATTTTTTTAGAAAAAAAAGGTATTCAAACTAGAACAATATTTACTGGAAACATATTAAGACAACCTATAATGAAAAATAAAAAATATAAAAAAGTGAAATTTTGCTCAATAAATAGTGATAATATTATGAAAAATGGAATTCTAATAGGGTGTCATCAAGGATTAAAAAATAATGAAATTAATTATGTTTTTAAATATATTAAGATTTTTTTAAATAGGCTTAAATCGAAGGATTGATAAAAATTAGATTTTACCGGTTAGTCTAAGAAATCTAAAGATTTTTCTAAAATATTATTTTTATGAACAATTGAAAAATCTTCTATTAAATTTTTATTTTGAAAAATTATTGGTTGTGCCTGAATAACATCAACTTTATCTAAAATGAGATTTTTATTTTTCAATAAATCTCCATAAACACTATTTGTAGAAAATTTTTTCTTTTTGTTGCTTAAATAATCTAGCCGTACTTTTCTGTAATGGCAAAAACCTATAAATCATTTTCGTTAAACATGTTAATTTTATTCTTCCATATCCAATAAAAACCGCTTAGTTCTCCGTAGTATTTATTTAAATGCATAATATTTTTTTCTGTTTTTTCATCTAACCAATTGTTAGGAAAATCAGCGGCACCTAAACCCAACGGTGTAATATAGGTTGGTAGTTTATTAAGGACAGAATAATATTTAATTGACGTACAGTATATTTGTATTTTTTTCATATTAATTAAAATAATTTAATTAATTTAGATGAATTGATCTTTTAATGCAAAATTAAAGGTAATTACTTGATATAAAAAAATTTATTTTCCTCAGGAAAATTAAACTTTAAAAGATTCACCACAACCACAACGTTCTGTTTCATTGGGATTTTTAAATACAAATTGAGATGAAAAGTTTTCTTGTTTATAATCCATCTCTGTTCCTAAAAGATACATAATAGCGTTTGGATCAATTAAAACTTTAACACCTTTATCTTCAATTACTTCTTCGTTGGGTTTTACTTCTTTGGCATATTCCATAACATATGACATCCCAGCGCAACCTCCAGATTGAACTCCCACTCTGACACCAATAGTTAAATTATCAGCGTTAGACATAATTTCTTTTATTCTGTTTGCGGCATTATCACTTAATTTAATTACTTGTGTCATAAATTCAATTCTAATTTAGCGGCTTCAGACATTTTGTCTTGATTCCAAGGAGGGTCCCAAACCAGTTTAAGATCAACATCAACAACTCCCTCCACTTTCATCACACTCTCTTTAACACTATTGGGTAGACTCTCTGCTACTGGACAATTAGGACTTGTAAGAGTCATATCTATAATAACTTTATTTTTTTCATCAATTTCAATATTATAGATTAAACCAAGTTCATATATATTAACAGGTATTTCAGGATCATATATTTTTTTTATTTCTAAGATTATTTTTTCTTTTAACTTTTCCATAATTGAATATTTAATTTTTTTTATCTAATGCAGATATAAACGTGTGCCATACCATTGTGGCACATTTAACTCTCATTGGAAACTGTTGGACTCCAGAAAGTGATGTGATTGTTGTTATTTGGTCTTCCGTTAAGCTGTTAAGAGTGATTTTTGTTTTATTTTTAACCATATTTAGAAAATCTTCAGTAACTTTCTTTGTAAAAGATAAGTCTTTTCCTTTAAGTGTTTCAGTAAGTATAGAAGCTGAAGCAAGAGAAATAGCACAACCCTCACCTTCAAAGCTCATGTCTATTACTTTTTTTTCACTATTTAATTTTAAGTAGACGTGCACTTTGTCACCGCACAAAGGATTGTGGGCCTGAGCATTATGGCTATATCCGTTACATTTTCCTTTATTTCTAGGGTTCTTACCGTGATCTAAAATAATTTCTTGATATAATTCTTTTAGTTCCATTTAAATCTGAAATACTTTTTTACAATTATCGATAGCTTTACATAAAATATCTATATCTTCTTTGGTATTATAAACACCAATGGAGGCTCTGGCTGTAGCCGCAATTCCTAATTTATCGTGTAGTATTTGACAACAGTGGTGTCCTGCTCGTATAGCAACACCATCATCGTCCAAAATTGTTGCTATGTCATGTGGATGAATGCCTTTGATAGTAAAACATAAAACAGATCCCCTATTCTTAGGACTCCCGATTATACTTATTGAATTATTTTTTTTTAATTTTTCATAGCCATATTCTAAAATTTCATTTTCGTGAGCAGCAATGTTTTTGATTCCTAGTTTTTCAATAAAATTTATTGCTTCTGCAAAAGCAACTACTTCTGCTGTTTGCATAGTTCCAGCTTCAAATTTAGTTGGTGAGTCGGCAAATGTTATATTTTCTTTTTTAACTTCATTTATCATTCCTCCACCACCTTGGTATGGAGGCAAATCATCTAGCCATTTTTTTTTCGCATAAAGCACACCTAAGCCATTGGGTCCGTACATTTTATGGCATGAAATTACATAAAAATCACAACCAAGATCTTGCATGTCGATTTGCATATGAGGCGCTCCTTGGGTGCCATCAACTAAAACTGGAATATTTTTTTCTTTGGCTATATCAACAATTTTTTTTATTGGCATTACAGCACCTGTTACATTTGAGATATGTGTAATAGCAATAATTTTTGTTTTATTTGAAATAAGTTTTTTTATTTCATCAATTTCAACTTCACCATTTTTGTTTACTGGTGCAAATTTAATTATCGCACCTCTGTTTTTTCGAAGAAAATGCCAAGGTACATAGTTGGAGTGGTGCTCTAATTCTGTAATTAGTATTTCATCTCCTTCTTTAATGTATTTTTCACCGAATGAAGAAGCAACTAAATTAATTGATTCTGTGGCCCCTTTTGTAAATACTATTTCTTCTCTATGTTGTGCGTTAATATATCTTTTGAGGATATCTCTAGTTGCTTCAAATCTGTTTGTTGCTTTGACTGCTAGAGTATGGACACTTCTACCTACGTTGGAGAATTCTGTTTCGTAAAAATTGGACAATCTATCAATTACTACTTTAGGTTTTTGAGATGAGTTAGCGCTATCTAAATAGACTAAAGGCTTTCCGTTAATCTTTTGTTTAAAGATTGGAAATTCAGATTTAAGATTTTTAATGTCCATTAATTTGCCTTTCTAGTATTTTTTCTAAAAAAAACTTCAATTCATTAATAGTGATATTTTCTAATATCTCATTGAGAAAACCATTGATTAAAAGTTTTACAGCTTTTTTTTTGGGTATACCTCTTGTCATCAAATAATGTACTGCGTCAGAATCTATGCTTCCAGATGTGGAGCCATGAGAGCATTTTACGTCATCTGCGTATATTTCTAACTCAGGTTTTGCATCAAATTCAGCATCGTCATTTACAATTAAAGCTTTACTTAATTGGTATGCGTCAGTTTTTTGAGCTATCTTCTTTACAAATATTTTTCCCTGATAAACACCTTTGCTTTTGTCATTTAATACATTTTTAATTTTTTGATAACTTTTACAATTAGGTGAATTATGATTTATACGTGTTTTTATTTCTTGATGTTGATCTTCTAATAAATTTAAAGCCGAGTAAATACCACAACTACTATTGTCTTTATTTAAGTTTACTTCAATTTCAATTTTATTGAATTTTAAACCAGAGCTTAAGATATAATTTTCGTAATTAGAACTGCTCTCTAGAGAGCTTCTTATATATTTATAAAAATGACCATTACTTTTTGAATTTTGGATCAAAATACTTTTTAAAATAGCGCTTTCGTCTAAAGAAACTGTATCTACTGTATTCTTAATAAAATTATTTTGCAACTCTCCGGCATTATAGTCAATCAGTATTAATTCAGCTCCTTTGTGCAGCTTGATAGAATTTTTATTATTTAATATTTTATTTTTTAAACCTTTAGAAAAATAATTATAAATAACTAAAGGTTTGTTTAATTTATAGTTTTTAGAAATTTCTAATGAAAATCCTCCGGATGATAATGCGCTATTAAGTAATGTTAATGTATTGGCTAAATAAAAATTAGCTGCTTCTTTTTGATCAAAATCTTTGATTAAAATTTTATTTTTTTCTTCATAAACAAAACTTGTTGAGATTATTTTTCCATTAATTAAAAATATGTAGTTGTGTTTAAAATTTTTAATAATTTCTAACTTTTCGTCAGGTTTAAAATTGATCTCATTGCTTATACTTTTAAAATTTTTATTTAGAATTACGTCTAAATCTGTAAATTTCCAATCTTCAACTTTCTTAGATGGAAAACCAGATTTATAAAATAAATCTAGATTCTTTTGTCGGAAAGTCTTTTCTTCCAAAGAAAGATTTTTAATCTGTTCAATATTAAAATCATAACTATGCTTCATTTAACTTAAATTTGCGTAACCTGTTTTTTCCAATTGTTCACCCAAATCAGCATTTCCCGTTTTAATAATTTTGCCAGCAGATAAAACATGGATGAAATCTGGCTTAATATAATCAAGCAATCTTTGGTAATGGGTAATTATTAAAAAAGCATTTTCTTTATTTTTATAAGAGTTAACACCGTCAGCGACTATTCTTAAGGCATCAATATCCAAACCTGAATCTGTTTCATCTAAAATTGACAATTTTGGTTCTAATAATTTCATTTGTAAAATTTCATTTTTTTTCTTTTCTCCTCCTGAGAATCCTACATTTAATTGACGTGATAAAAATTTTTCATCGATATTAAGTTCTTTTGCTTTTTCTTTGATTAGTTTTAAAAAAGTTAATGTGTCTAATTCTTTTTGACCCCTTGCTTTTCTCACTGAGTTTAAAGATGTTTTCAAAAAATTGTTGGTATTTACTCCTGGAATTTCTAAAGGATATTGAAATGCTAAAAAAATTCCTTTTTGAGCTCTTTCTTCTATTTTAAGATCATTTAAATTCGTGCCGTTGAAATAAATTTCACCTTCGGTCTCGTAGCCATTTTTACCCGATAATACATTTGCTAATGTACTTTTTCCCGAACCATTAGGTCCCATAATTGCATGAACCTCACCGGGTTTTACATCTAAATCTAACCCTTTTAAAATTAATTTTTCGTTAATAGTAGCTTTTAAGTTTTTAATTTTTAACATTAACCAACACTACCTTCTAAACTGATGGCTACTAATTTTTGCGCTTCTACAGCAAACTCCATTGGCAGTTGTTGTAATACTTCCTTGCAAAATCCGTTTACAATCAAACTGACAGCCTCTTCTTGGTCTAAACCTCTTTGATTGCAATAATAAAGTTGTTCTTCGTTTATCTTAGTGGTGGTTGCTTCGTGTTCTATGGTTGATGTTGAATTTTTGTTTTTTATGTATGGAACTGTGTGTGCCCCACATTTATTACCCATTAATAAGGAGTCACATTGAGTATAATTTCTTGAGTTGGTCGCTTTTTTATTAATGTCAACTAATCCTCTATATGTATTATCTGCGTGACCAGCTGATATTCCTTTAGATATTATTTTACTCTTAGTGTTCTTTCCTAAATGTATCATCTTGGTACCCGTGTCTGCTTTTTGATAGTTGTTAGTAATAGCTATGGAATAAAACTCACCTACTGAATTATCACCTTGTAAAATGCAGCTTGGGTATTTCCAAGTTATTGCTGATCCTGTCTCAACTTGTGTCCAAGAAATTTTAGAATTTTTTCCTCTGCAAGCTCCTCTTTTAGTTACAAAATTATATATTCCACCTACGCCATTCTTATCGCCAGGATACCAATTTTGAACTGTCGAATATTTAATTTCTGCATCATCCAAAGCAATTAATTCAACGTTTGCAGCATGCAATTGGTTTTCATCTCTCATAGGAGCGGTGCAACCTTCTAAGTAACTTACATAACTTCCTTTGTCTGCGATAATTAAAGTTCTCTCAAACTGACCTGTTTCAGAAGCGTTAATTCTAAAATAAGTTGAAAGTTCCATTGGACATCTTGTATTTGGTGGAATGTACACGAAAGACCCATCAGTAAAAACCGCAGAATTTAATGTTGCAAAATAATGATCGCTTAAAGGTATAACTGAACCTAAATATTTTTTTACTAAATCTGGGTGATTTTGAATAGCTTCAGAAATAGAACAGAATATTATTCCTTTTTTTGTTAATTCCTCTTTAAATGTTGTGGCTACAGAAACTGAGTCAAATACTGCATCAACTGCTATTCCGTTTAGTCTTTGTTGTTCAACCAATGGTATTCCAAGTTTTTTATAAGTTTCTAATATTTTTGGATCAATTTCATCTAAGCTTTTAGGTTTTTCTAAAGCACTTTTTGGTGCAGAATAATAATATAAGTCCTGATAATTAATTTTAGGATATTTTGGTTTCTGCCAATTCGGTTCTTTCAAACTTTGTAGTCTATTAAATGCTTTAAGTCTCCAGTCCAACATCCACTTAGGTTCTTTTTTGATGCTAGAAATAAACTTTATAGTGTCTTCGTTTAGTCCCTTTGGAGCTCTGATGCTTTCAATGTCGGTAGTGAAACCATATTTATACTCTTTATCGATATTAAGATCTTGATTTTTCATTGTCCTTACCTTTTTTTATTATTAAAAAATATTTTCTTGCTTTGAAATTAACTCATTAAGATTTTTATTTTCAAAGAAACCATTAATATGTTTTTCTAAATCATCCCAAAGATTATGTGTAATACATTTAACTGTTCTACCACCACAACCTTTTTTTGAATTTTTTTTACAATTAAGTGTTTTAACTTCTTCGTTGACTGCAAAAATAATACTAGAAAGTTTTATATCTTTAGCTTTTTTTTCCAATACATAACCTCCATGAGGACCTCTTATACTTTTAACTAAATGATTGTTTTTTAGCTTTACAAACAACTGTTCCAAATATGAAAGTGAAATATTTTGTCTAATCGATATCTCGCTCAAGCTTATGGGT
>Ga0115001_10003700_pt1 | contig 11363 bp, 8 predicted proteins | sample ArcticOcean_MG_C_12_FD_89869 | JGI IMG/M metagenome (GOLD analysis project Ga0115001, IMG submission 89869) | Marine microbial communities from western Arctic Ocean - ArcticOcean_MG_CB8_130 | ecosystem: Environmental > Aquatic > Marine > Oceanic | place: Arctic Ocean: Canada Basin | collected... | reverse complement strand
GCCGAGCGCGGCGGCTCCTCCGGCCTTGTGCTGGCTGGAAGGTCAGCTGAGCGCGGCGCCTCGCTCGCCGACGAGCTCACCGCTGACGGCACGCCCACCATCTTTGTCGAAGCAGACATGGGAGACGCTTCTGCGCCCGATCGAATCGTCGATGCCTGCGCCGAACGATTCGGCACCGTCAACGGCCTTGTCAATGTCGCTGCGCTGACCACCCGCTCAACCATTTGGTCCGACACGCACGACCACTTCGATCGCATGATGGCGATCAACGTGAAGGCCCCTTACTTCATGATCCAGTCGGCGACGAGACTGATGCAGCGGACCGAGGCGACCGGCTCGATCGTCAATGTCGGCTCCACGTCGGGCCACGGCGGCCAGCCCCGGCTCGCCGCCTACAGCATCTCAAAGGGAGCGCTGTCGGTCATGACCCGCAACCTCGCGTACTCGCTGATGCAAGAAGGTATTCGGGTCAACCAGGTGAATCCTGGTTGGATGGATACCGAGTCAGAACACCGTGTACAGCTCACGGAAGAGAACGCTCCTGACAACTGGCTCCAGGCCGCCGAAGCCGGCCGACCAATGGGTCGCCTCGTCAAGCCATGGGAGGTCGCCAACATGATCGTCTTCCTCCTGTCGGCGGAGTCGGGCATGACCACGGGCAACAGCATCGACATCGATCAGTCGATCAGCGGAGCCGGCGACCCGCCCATCCCCCGTGCCGACGAACGGCTCGACGTTGCCGATTGAAATCGCCGACCTCGATCGCCGACCGCAGTAAAGGAACAGCGTCAGCTCGATTCGAGGCCGGCCGCGTCCTCGTCAGCGTCATGCGCTGACACATCGATCTCAACGGTCACGTCGAAAGTTTGAGCAAACAGGCGCGACCGTTCCCGTGCCGCATACATCTCGAGGTCGATGCCGCCGTCGATGTCTGGGGCGCCGGGAGCCAGTGGCTCGATTCGCACTGTTCCATCCTTGATGATGACGCGCATCGACTCGACCAGGCCCGCATGACGACGATCAAGTCCGATGGCCAGGCGCAGCATTCCAGCAAGCTGTCTGACCAACCGCTGGTCGCCCTTGCGCAGCGCAGCGAACTCGTCGTGCTTTTCGGTCGGGTGACTCTTGCGGTGGTACCGGGCGAGCACGGCGATCAATTCAACCTCGTGCTCGGTAAACCCCGTCAGCTGTTCGCTGTTCCTGATCACGTAATACGAATGCTTATGGTGGCTCGAATGGCTGATGAACAGGCCGACATTGTGCACGATCGCTGCAGCGTCAAGCAGCTCCCGTTCCGAATCGCCAAGGCCGTGCAGCAACTTCGTCCGGTCGAACAACTGCGTTGCGAGGCGCGCTGTATGTTCGGCGTGTCCGGGATCGGGGTCGAGTTGCTGAGCGAGGCGAACGAGGTTGTGACGTCGAAGATCCTGCAGGTCCTGGCCCGAACCTGACGCGAACCGGTCGAACAGCACGCCTTCCCGAAGTGCGTATTCCGAGATCGTCATCGCCTGAAGGTCAAAGGCTGCGAACACCTCCTGGAGCAGGATGACCCCGCCCAAGATGATGTCGGACCGCTTGTCGTCAAGCCCATCGACCTTTCGACGGTCTGACGCCGTGAGGACCCGTTTGCCGACGTCGACAAGCTCGGTTGACGAAAAAACAACACCATTCATCTGACGCACATCGTCGCCGCGCTCCGCGACTGCCATCGCGGCGATCGTGGCGGCTGTTCCCGAACTCCCCACGGCGACTTGTGGCTGGTGTCCGCCGAGTTCACGACCCACCGGGGCGAGCGCTGCCCGGACGTAGTGTCGACACTCGCCTACTTCGCTCTCGGTCGGCACTCGGTCCTCGGCCAGAGCATCGGCGAAGAACCGTTCGGTAAGGCGGATCGCTCCAAGCTTCATGCTCCGCGCCTCGATCGGGTCGGCACCCTCGCCCACGAGGAATTCAGTGCTTCCACCGCCGATGTCGACCAAGAGAATGCGCTGTTCAAACACCGGGAGGGCCTGCAGCACACCGAGATGGATTAATCGTGCCTCCTCGAAGCCACTAATCACTTCGACGTCGATACCAACCTCGTCGCGCGCCCGGTCGAGGAACTCGTTTCGATTCGAAGCTTCGCGTACGGCGCTGGTCGCGACGGCCGCAAGATCGACATTGCCAAAGCTGGCCGCCACCTGCTTCATCCTCCCGAGGGCTGCGATGCCGCGCTCGATGGCGTCTGGCGCGAGGAGCTTCATTTCTCCCCCGCCCTGGCCGAGTCGGACGGTCTCTTTCTCACTCGTCAGCATCTCGAACCCACCGTGGTCGGCAAGCCGAGCCACGACGAGGTGCATCGAGTTGGTACCGATATCGATGGCTGCTTTGATCGGTGTGGCCAACGGATTCTGCACAGGGTTCAGACGTCGGCGGCGTGGGCTGCAGCCAGCTCGATCGACGCGCTGATGCGATTGAACAGGGTTTCGAGATCGACGCCCTCGCTGCTCTTCTGGCCCATCCGATACCTGGCGTACACGCCGTGCAGGATGCAGGCGGTCTTAAACGCGTTGAATGCCCGGTAGTACGAAAGGTTCGACATGTCGGCGCCGGTGCGATCGGCGTAGTACCGCACCAGGTCATCGCGGCTGCAAAAGCCTGGCAGCGCAGTGGCGGCATCGGCTTCGACCGCCACAGGGTCGGTCGATTCGGCCCAGGCATTGAGGGCGTAGGCGAAGTCCGCCATCGGGTCGCCGAGTGTTGCGATTTCCCAGTCGAGCACAGCAACCATCGAGCCGTCTTGGCCGACCATCGAGTTGTGCATTCCGTAGTCGCCGTGCACGACTCGTGCTGGGCCTTGCTCAGGCAAACGCTCGTTGAGCCAGGTGTGCAGTTCGTGAATCCGTGGATCGTCGTAGTCGGCAGCCTCGGCTGATGCTGTCCATGAGCCGTACCAGGTACGGATCTGTCGGGCAACGTATCCGTCGTGACGACCGAGGTCGCCAAGACCGACGTCAGCCGGATCGATCGAGTGAACCCCAGCGAGCGTCTCCATGAACGATTCGCCGACACGCCCGCGCGCAGATACGTCAAGCCATTCGGCTGCGTCGGTTCCGGTGTAGAGCGCTTGGCCGCCGACCTTGCCCATGACATAGAAATGGCGGTCGCACACCGCTCGGTCGTCGCAGTAGCCGATCGGCTCGGCAACCGGAATGCCAACGGGGTGCAGCGCTTCGATGATCCGGAACTCGCGAAACATGTCGTGCGCCTTGGGTAAGAGCTCCCCCTGCGGCGGCCGACGGATGACGAATTCCTCGTCGTTGCTATCGGCCAGCAGGTATGTCAGGTTCGAGTGGCCGCCGGTGAGGCGCGTCCACCGACACGGCGGAACCACTCGGGTATTATCGGCCAACCAAGCTTCGATAAGTGCGACGTCAAAACCGACAGGAATCTCAGAGTGCTCCACGTGTGCAGTGTTGCCGATCCGGGCGTCTGAGAACGAGTCTGCTCAGAGCTTCGGAGCCATGGCGTCGCCCGGTAGTGCGCCGCCGGCAGCAAGAGCCGACTGGAAACGGCGCATCCCGGTGAGCCAGCGATCGACATCGGTCGCCTTGCGCTCGACGTAGGTGGCCACCTCCGGGTGCGGGAGCACATGGAATCGTTCGTCGCGCATCGCATCGAGGCACGCTTGTGCGACCTCGGCCGAGCTGAGCACGCCATCACCCGAGGCGACCCCGCCCTCGAAGTCGTCGGGGGTATCGCCGGAGCCACCGAGGTCGGGGCTGTTGGCCACGATGTTGGTGGCAACGGCTTGCGGGCAGAGTACCGAAACACGGATGCCCTGGTGGTGGTGAGTAACGCTGAGGAACTCGGCGAGCGAGACCGCTGCGCCCTTAGTCACCGAGTACGCCAAGGAGCCAATCTGGGTGAGGAGGCCAGCAGCCGATGCCGTGCTCAAGAGGTAGCCCTCACCTCGCGCGATCATCGAGGGCACCACGGCGCGAGCCGCGTAGATGTGGCTCATCACATGAACGTCCCACATGTGGTTGATCCGTTCGTTGGAGTCTTCGAGCCCAGCAGCCGTGACGTATCCGGCGTTCGAGACAAAGACGTCGATCGGGCCGTGCGCTGCTTCGGTCTGTTCGACCATGGCAATGATTGCCTGCTCGTCACGGACGTCGATGCCGACCCCGGTGCCGCCGACTTCGGCCGCGACGCGTTGGGCTGCCTCCTCGACGAGATCAGCAACGACAACGTGCCGGGCACCTGCAGCATGCGCTGCGAGCGCCAGGGCCTCGCCGATGCCAGAGCCCCCTCCTGTGATGATGACAACTCGATCGTTCAGTTCCATCTGGCGACCCTACGACGCAGCCTCACCCAGCATCCTGCCGTGGCGTCGCCAGCGACTTCACCAGCGACTTCACCAGCGACTTCACCAGCGACTTCACCAGCGACTTCACCAGCGACTTCGGCAGCGGGGCGTCAGAGCGCGCGCAGCTTGAAACGTTGAATCTTGCCGGTAGCAGTCTTCGGGAGCTCGTCGACCATGCGGTACACCTTGGGTCGCTTGTAGCCCGCCAGCCGCGACCGGCAGTGCTCGGTCAGGTCGTCAGCCGACGGCGTTGCCCCATCGACGGTGACGACGAACGCCACCGGCCGGGTGACGTTCTGATCATCGGCAAGGCCGACGATCGCGGCCTCAAGCACATCGCGATGAGCGATCAGAACACCCTCGACCTCGGCAGGTGATACCCACTCCCCACCCACCCGCAACATGTCGTCGACTCGGCCAAGGTATGTGTGGAACCCGTCGACATCGACCGCATAGAGATCGCCTGTGCGCATCCACTCCCCCTCGAACGTTGCTCGGGTCGTGTCGCTGCGGCACCAATATCCGGTGGCAACCGACGGGCCACGCACCAGGAGTTGGCCCGGAACGTCGACGACCTGGTCGTTGTCCGACTCGTCAACAACGCGGACCTCGTAGCCAGGTACGGCACGCCCGCTTGTTCCTGGACGGAACCCTGCCGGGGCGTTGGAGAGATAAATATGCAGCTGCTCGGTAGAGCCAATGCCGTCGAGAATCGTGACGCCGAAACGCTGTCGGAACCGCTCGAACGTCTCGGCTGGAAGTGCCTCGGCGGCCGACACGCCGAAACGCACCGACCCGAACGAATCGTCGGCCAGATCCGCTGCGAGGAGCGCTGCGTAGAACGTGGGGATGCAGAAGAACAGTGTGGGGCGCTCGCGCGTCACGATGTCGGCAACGAGCTGCGGCGTCGGTGGCCGAGTTGGTTCGAGCACGGCGGTAGCGCCGACCGAGAACGGGAAGGTGAGCGAGTTGCCCAGGCCGTAGGCATGGAACATCGGCCCGACCGAGAAGCAGATGTCGTCGGCGGTGATCCCGAGGACCTGGTCGGCGTACGTCTCACACGTTGCCGGGATATCGGCGTGGCGGTGCATCGCCAACTTCGGCTGCCCGGTCGACCCGGATGTGCAGAGCCAAAAGCCTGGCGACTCGGCCCAGGTGTCAGCGACTGATCCGTCCGAACCTGCACCAACGAAGTCAGCCCACCCCAATTGGCCATCGCCACTTGCACCGGATGTGATGACCGTCTCGACTTGGGAGGCACCGTCGCGAAGCTCGGTGAGCGACTGTTCGCGTGCGGCCGATATTGCAACGACGCGTGCACGCGAATCAGCAACGATCACACCCAGGTCGCGTCCGGGAAGCAACGGATTCATCGGCACCGGCACCGCTCCGATCCGCATTGCACCGAGGAACATCGCGACGAATTCGACCGAGTCGAGCATCACCATCGCCACCCGTTCCTCGCAACGCACACCGAGTACGCGTAGCCCTGCTGCAGCGGCCTCGACGCGATGTAGCACGTCGGCGTAGGTAAACGACTCACCACCACTGCGAATGGCAATGCGGTCGCCGTTGCCCGCGTCGACGTGACGGTCGACGAGCCATTCGCTGACGTTGAAATGCTCGTGCATGTCAGTCTCCCTGCGTCGGCGCCAAGGTGACGCCCAAGCGATTGTAGAACTCGGCAACCAGCGCGACGACAATCGCCGGCTGCTCGTGGTGGATGATGTGGCCGACACCAGCAAGGCGCATCATGGTGGCGTTGGCGCCAATGGCGGCAGCGGTTTCGGTCAGCTGCGCACCGGTGGCGTACTGATCCTGATCACCCTGCACAACCAACGTCGGCGCAGTGATTGAAGCGAGGAGCGGCCGAACGTCCCAGGTCGCGAAAGCATCGCTGACCCATGCGTTGCTCCACGCTTCAAACAGCTCGGCAGGGGCGTCGTGGTTCGTTGCAAGGCCGGCGACGATCCGATCAGAAGACCCACGCATCGCGATAATCGCCTCGCTGCAGCACGGCTCAACCCACGAGTGGGCTGCGAGCGCAACGACTCCGCGGCACGTTCCACCGCCGGCAGCGTGGAGCAACGCTGTCGTTCCTCCATCGGAATGACCGACGAGAATCGGCTGGTCAATTTCCATTTGCAGCAAAAGATCACCGAAGACATCCGCCTCACGATGCAACCAATTGGTTGGCCAAGGCCCGTCAGGCACCGGTGTCGAGGCGCCATGTCCTGCGCGCTCATAGGCCATCACGGCAACGCCGGTTGCCGCTGCGATGTCGCCAGGAGTCTCTCGCCACTGCGATATCGACCCGAGGCCGTCATGCAAGAGCACGATCTCGACGGGGCCGCTTCCCCACGTCGCTGTGCGAAGTCGACAGCCGCTGATTGCGACAGTAGAAACAACAGCGACGAGCGGATCGGAAATCATCAGCGGTGGCTAGATCCGCACGTAGTCGTAGTCGACTGCCAGCGTATTGATGCCTGTCGACGGCGGAGCGATCCAACCTGCCATCTCGCCGGGCCCAAACGCCGCCTTCATCAACGAGCCAACATGCACTTTTTCGGCATCCGTCGGGAGCCAGTCGTCGCGCCGCTCGGCCCACTCGGCGTCACTCAAGACGCGACCGTCAGGGCTCACGTCATGGTCACGGAAAACGCCGACTTCGCGATTGAAGCCGACATGCGGCAGCGTCAGTTCGGTCGTGATGCCGTGCTCGGCGAGCGTCCGGTTCCAGCGGCGCAGGCCCTTCGCGCAATCGAGGGTGTACTCGCTACGCAATTCGTGATTGACGAGCGCACGGGCCGACAGGGTCTTGGTCGTAATCGCACCATCGGCCACCGTCAGGTACTGATCTTCGAGGTCGAGCAAGACGTGGTCGTCCTCGTACTTGTCTTCGCCGAAGCGCCCCTTGAGGCCGGCGGCGTAGTAGTTCGCTGCATTGGTCGACTTCTCGCTGCCGAAGAGGTCCAACGACACCGAGTAGTGGAAGTTGATGTACTTCTGGAGTGTGTCGAGGTTGATGCCACCGTGGCTCATGACGTCCGTGGTGTCGAACTCATTCATCAACTGAGCGGTGCGCTGGACGACACGCCCGACGCCGGTCGCACCGACGAACATGTGGTACGCCTCCTCTTTCAGCATGAACTCGCAGGTCCTGCTGAGGGGATCGAAAGCCGACTCGCGGAGTGCACCGAGCTGATACTTGCCGTCTCGGTCGGTGAAGTAGGTGAACATGAAGAAGGAGAGCCAGTCGGGTGTCTCTTCGTTGAAGGCCCCGAGGATGCGCGGCTGGTCGGCGTCGCCCGAGTTGCGTTCGAGCATGGCGTCAGCTTCGTCGCGACCGTCCTTGCCGAAGTAGCGGTGCAGTAGGTACACCATGGCCCACAGGTGCCGGCCTTCTTCGACGTTGACCTGGAACAAGTTGCGGAGATCGTAGAGCGACGGAGCGGTCGCGCCGAGCAGCCGTTGCTGTTCGACCGATGCCGGCTCTGTGTCGCCCTGCACCACAATCAACCGACGAAGGTCGGTGCGGAACTCGCCCGGTACTTCCTGCCAGACAGGCTGGCCCTTGTTGTCGCCGAAGCCGATGGTCCGATTCGGTTGAGCTTCGCTCAAGAAGATGCCCCAGCGGTACTCAGGCATCTTGACGTGGCCGAAGTGGGCCCAGCCTTCGCGGCCAACGTCGACGGCTGTGCGGAGGTAGACGTCTTTCTCTTGGAACCCTTCCGGGCCCATCTCGCCCCACCAGTCTTGGAAGCGGGGCTGCCAGTTCTCAAGCGCTCGCTTGAGGCGGCGGTCGTCGGCAAGGTCGACGTTGTTTGGAATCCGCTCGGAATAGTCGATGTTTGTCATGAGTGTCTCCGGGGGTCGGGCGGTCACACTGTGCCTGGCACAGTGTGACCGGGTCAGGTTCGATTGATGTCGTAGGTGGGGCGGGTGCCGGTGCCGTACTTGCGCAGCGCACCCTCGGGGCCGCTGGCGTTCGGGCGGATGAACACCCAGTTCTGCCACGCCGAGAGGCGGGAGAAGATCTTCGTTGCCATCGTCTCTGGGCCGGCGAAGCGGTGGTTGGCTTCCATTGCGGTGAGCGCGTCTGGCGAGAAGCTGGCGCGCTCTTCGATGGCGAGGCGAACTTCGTCGTCCCAGTCGAGATCATCGGGCGTCGACGTGACGAGGCCAAGTTCGTTTGCACGTGCCGCATCAATCGACTCGCCGACGGCCGCTTCGGCCGCCGCAGCATCTGCCGGCACACCCCAGAAGCGCGAGCTGATCCGAGTGATGCCGTTGGCCATAGGCATTGGCCCGACGCTCGCATCGGTCAAAACAATCACGGCCGGAGGCAACGGATCGTCGTCGTCTTCAAACACGCCGTCGAGCATGAAGCTCCGATCGGCTGCGAGGAGCACTTCGGCAAGGACGCCAACAAAGCAGGAGCCCGGCTCCACGACCCCAATCAAGCTGCGGGCCATCAAGTCGAGCCGCGACAGGACTCGCTTCCAGAGCAGCGCCGTCTCGCGAGCGAGATGGTCGGCGCCCGAGAGGAGCCGGTCGGTCTGGCGGACTGCTGCAGATGCGTCACCGCGGGTCTTCAACACCAGCGTGCCGAGCGTCGGTTCGTTGAATCGAAGGTGGCAGAGCACGTCGTCGAACTCGCGAGCTGCTGTCAACGCCCAGTCAGCGTCGTCGGTTGCAGTGATCGTGAGTTCGACAGAGCGACCAATTCGGTCGAGCTTCGCAGCGACGAACCGGTAGGTAATCGAGTCGTCGGTGATCGTTCGCCCGAGCGTTTCGAACTGCACTGCGGATCCGTCATCGGACCGACTCGACGTTGCGCCGAGGGTCACAACTCGTGCAGCAACTGCTTCGTCAAACTTCGATGGTGGCGCCACTTCGTCGACCAGGTTCCACTCAACCGCTTCGTTGCCCTGGATTCCTTCGGACTTCGTCGCGAAAACGTCAGCGCGGTCACGACGCACGTGTCGCTTGTCGGTCAGGCGCGTGAGGCCGCCAGTACCGGGCAGCACGCCGAGCAACGGAACTTCCGGGAGCGACACCGCGCTCGATCGATCGTCAACGAGCAGCAGGTGGTCACAAGCCATTGCCACCTCGTAGCCGCCGCCAGAACAGGCACCATTAATAGCCGCAAGGAAGCGCAATCCAGATTCGGCGGAAGCTTCTTCGATTTCCAGGCGAGTCTCGTTCGTGAACTTGCAGAAGTTGACCTTGTGGCTGTGGGTGGCAGCGGCAAGCATCCGGATGTTCGCACCTGCACAGAAGACACCCTCCACGGCACTGTCGACGACGACGACCTTGACGTCGGGATGCTCGAACCGCAAGCGGCGAATCGCGTCGGCGAGTTCGATGTCGACGCCGATGTCGTAGCTGTTCAACTTGAGCTCGTAGTCGCCGAGCAGGCCACCAGCCGGATCGACATTCATCGAGAGCCGAGCAACTTCAGACTCGACCTTGAGATTCCAGTGCACGTACGAGTCCGGATGCCGCTCGAACGTGATGGGCGCGTCGGTCTCGCTGCTCTGTGCTGCAGTCTGCGGATGCGTCGCAGTGTCGGTTGTGTGCTCGGTTGTGTGCTCAGTTGTGGTGTCAGTCATGTGCATGCCCCTTGCTCGCTGATTCCAAACATACCTTGCTTTCCAAGCCCAACGCAAGAAGAATGTAGAACATCATGATGAACGATGTCGCTCCTCTCGCACCCGTCCTCGGTGTACGTCGAGACGGCAGCGTCTCTGCGTCGAGCGCATCCGACCTGCTCATCACGATCTTCGGTGAGCTCATGCTGCCCGGTGGGCGAAGCGCCTGGACACAGACACTCGTGGAGACGCTTGGCCTGTTCGACGTCGAAGCCAAGGCGGCCCGGCAGGCAATCAGTCGACTCTCGAACAAGGGATGGATCACGCCCGAGCGCGTTGGTCGACGATCGAAGTGGTCGCTGACGCCCTGGGCGACGTCGCTCCTACAACGTGGCGCCGACCGCATCTACGCGCACGGCGAGGTCGATCGTGACTGGGACGGCCAGTGGCTCGTACTGCTTGCCAGCGTGTCTGAACAGCGGCGGACGCTTCGGCCCAAGTTGAACGTCAGCCTCGGCTGGGCCGGCTTCGGTTCACTTGGCCAAGGCGTGTGGCTTTGCCCATGGGCGGACCGACAACGTGAAGCCACTGCGATCCTGAGTGATCTCGACATCGGCGACGCGACGTTGTTCCAATCCACGATGACCGATGTCGGCAACCCTCGCGCTCTCGCCGAACGAGCGTGGGAGCTCGACGCTCTTGCGGTCGGCTATCGCGTCTTTCTGGAAGCCTTCGACGAACCGAGCGCCACCAACCAGCCCGACGCCCAGCCCGACGCCCAGCCCGACGCCCAGCCCGACGCCCAGTCGGCGTCACGGCTACTCGACCTCGTCGACGCCTGGCGCCGCTTCCCGCTGCAAGACCCGAGCCTGCCGGCAGCGCTCCACGACGCCGATTGGCCCGGCGATGCCGCCGCACAGCGTTTCCGGAGCCTTCGCGCGCACTGGGGCCCGGCAGCAGCTCGATGGTGGGCGGCGGCAAACAATTCGTACGGCGAGCCGAGATCGCAGGCCGGTTAGCGCAGGCCGGGTGGTTGGATTTTGGCCAGGTATTTGCTGTTGGAGTATTCGGTGTCGGTCCGCATGCGTTGGCGGAGGTCGTCGTAGTAGGTGCGGGGCGGGTTGAAGTAGATCTGCCCGGGATCCATCCGCCCGCCGTCGGGATGGGAATACACCGCTGCCGGTTGCGGTGGCGGCCCGGTCGGCATGGTCGGTGCTGCACCTGATGCGGTGATGATCCGGCCGTGTTGGTTGCGGAATTCGAGGCCTTCAGGTTGGTCGGCGTTGCCGGTGATGTCGAGTCGGCCTCGGTGGTGCATTCGATGATGTTTGCTGCAGACGAGCAGCAAGTTGTCGGTGTCGGTGCCGCCGCCGTGCTCCCAATGGATCAGGTGGTGCACTTCGAGGCCGAGCGTGGCG
>Ga0115001_10003699_pt1 | contig 11364 bp, 11 predicted proteins | sample ArcticOcean_MG_C_12_FD_89869 | JGI IMG/M metagenome (GOLD analysis project Ga0115001, IMG submission 89869) | Marine microbial communities from western Arctic Ocean - ArcticOcean_MG_CB8_130 | ecosystem: Environmental > Aquatic > Marine > Oceanic | place: Arctic Ocean: Canada Basin | collected... | reverse complement strand
TAGAAATTTAGATACTTGGTTAAAAGATACATTTGCAATGTTTCCAACTTACAAATAATAAAATAAAAAGGTTATAGATGACATTAAATAGTATAAATCAGGTAAATCTTCAGTTATTAATTTATCAATATGTTCTTTACCTTTATCATCAATCATGGGTACGCTTAAATCCATTACTTTATAATTGGTTTCAATACGAGATCTTTCCTGAACTATACGTGAATATACAATATGTTCCTTGTATTTCCTAGCAGAAATGTCGAAAATATCATCTAAATTTAATTCTTGAGTTTTTAATTCAGGGAATTTTTTAAATATACCTTTAGCACCTAAACCTTTAATACCCTTAATATTATCTGAAGCGTCACCTAATAGAGTTTTATGTAATATAAAATTATGAGGTAATAAACCAAATTTTTCTTCTACAACTTTAGGAGTGTAATACTCTTTCTCCATTGGTCTATACACAATAATCTTATCAGTTACTAATTGTAAGAAATCCTTATCACTAGATACTATAAAACAAGTTGAATCATGTTTTTCTACTAATTTTTCAGCTAATACTGCTATAATATCATCAGCTTCAACTTTATCTAATATAGTAGTTTTAACCGGTAATAATTTTAAGTATTGGATTATACGAACAATTTGGTCAATTTTTGAATCATGTTCTTCTTCTATATTATCAAATGCTTCCCAATTAGTAATTCTAGACAAATTCCTTGTTCCTTTGTACTCGGAGAGCAGATTTTTACGATTTACTGTTGAACCTGCTCCATCGAATACTACATAAACAGAAGTTGGATTTGTTTGTCTAATCATTGCACCTAAAGAACGGAAGAATCCACCTAACCCCCCAATGTGAACACCATCTGGATTAACCATATTCATCATAGCAAAATTTCTAAAAAATAGATTTAAGCCATCTAAAATTAATACTCTATCGTGTTTATTTGGAGTAGGTACTTCCTGATCTTCTTGAATGTTATCCAAGAGATTAAATAATTCTTTATGCTTCATGTTTTTGTTTATAGGTCCTGTACGTCGTAAAGTACAGGGGTTACGTCTTCTTGGTCTTCTACAATTTTAAATGTTCCTCCTCCTAAGATTTTAGACCATTCATCTGCATGATCTTTCTTATAAGCATTCTTATCTTTATCTGTATCCTCAATAAAACCATGGTTTGTCATAACGATTTTACCTCTTGATTGCATACCATTAACGTGGTTTTTATCAATTTGTAAATTTGTTCTTTTACCCCATTCTACTTGCATACCACCTTTAATTGCCTTAATCTTAGATGTCCCAGCATTTGAAATATTACCAAATGTAACTACAAATGTTGCATCATACCACATAGCCATTCCACCTTTGTTCATCATCTTTGGTTGACCCATAGGTGATTCTGCTTTTGCTGTCCAAACTTTGTTAACTGCAATTAATGTATTAGTAAATGGTGATGATTCTTTACGGGACATTACAATACTTTGGTTAACTGTATTACCAAATTGGGTTGACATTGCACCAGCATTCCATTCATTATTATTTTTCAATTTTTCAACTGACATTGCACAAGGAATAGATCCAATAGAATCCCAAAAGAAAGCTAAATTATAAGGTAAATTACCTTTTTTCTGCTCATTCTGTAAATCCATTATAAAGGCTGCTACGTCTTCAATAGTATGTAAAGTTTCTCTATCAACATAAATAAAGTTTCCTTCATAATCAATAACATTACCCTCATCATCTTTGATTAATTTAACTTCTAACCCCATTTGAGCTGCATGTTCCCAATTCCACTTCATCTCAGTAATAATAAATACAGGAAGTGACCCCATATTTTGTGCTGAAACTGCTGCTTCTAATAGTGCTGTAGTTTTACCTGTATCAGAGTGACCTCTAAGTAATGTAATATGTCCCATTGGTATACCCGGTACTCCTGCTACTTTTTGAAAAGCTGGGGAAAGTGGTATCCATTGTTGATCCTTAAATTTGACATTTTTATCTAAACCCTTAGAAGATTTAAATTTGTTTAAATCAAATTTGCTCTTAATCTCGGCAGACACTGCTGCCGAGAGAGACTTTGATATCTTTTTCGCCATATTTAGAAAGGAAGATCATCTGGTTCATCACCTTTTTTATCATCAAACAATGAATCAAATTTATCTACCTTACTTTGCTTAGCTTGAGTAGTATCTAAACTAAAATTTGAAGGAGGTTTTGATGCAACGGGTGCAGAAGCTATTTCTTCAGAATCCTCTTCTGGTGATAACCATTTTTCTAATGCTGATTTCATTTCTTCAAACGAAAAACGTTTAAATAAACCATCTTTAGGGTTTGGTTGTTCATTTGTCCATTTTTCTACTAACTCAGTATCTTCACTAAGAGGTGAAGTTTTTAATCTAACTCTTACTGATGATTTATTATAAGGGGTTCCAGTTGATTCTGGTCCCACTGTTTCAATTGTAAGATCTCTACCACCTACAATATCAGTATAATCTCCAATTTCATCATCAACAGCAAGTGCTAATAATTCCTCATATACTTGTTTACCAAATTGCCATAATCTAGTACCTTTATCTTCTTCTCCTCTAACTACTACAGGAACAAAAATACGGTTTTTAGCATCTAACTTTTTAGCAAGTACATAATTTTCTTTATTATACTCACCTTCACGTAATTTACCAGCAAATAAGGAGATTGGGTCTTTTTCACCAAAATTTGTAGGTGAAATCATTACTTTGTTAGTAATACCATAATAAAACTTTAACTCAGTAAATGGGTTAGAAGCATCATACGCTGATGGTACGATTCTAATTTGTTGTTTACCTACTGTAGGTCTCCAAAAAATGGTTGTGTAATCGGTCTTTTGACCACCCTGTGGTTTTGATTGAAGGGTATCCAATTTCTTTTTTAATGCATTTAAATCCATAATGTAACTTATTTTTAATTATAACTGTTTATATGTAACTGAATATACGAACTATATATTAGATAACCAAATTATTTTTAACTACTACTACTCCTTTTTTTTCTATAACTTCTAAAGAACAATTTTGAGCAAAATATATACTATTGCTTATACTTTTGTGGGATAAATAATGATGTATAAAGGCGACAAAAAATGTATCTCCTGCTCCTGATAAATCAGAAACCTCTGCTTGTCTAGAAGGGGGATGAATTAAATTACCCCATTTAACTCCTTTTTCTCCTAAGGTAACTATTAGTTGTCCTTCATAGTCAACTAAATTTTCTTTATTTTTTTCATATTCCTGGTTGTTAATTTTTATAAAAGAAGCATTCATAACCCACTCCCCAAATGTTTTTTTAGAATCAATAAAAGTTAAAGGATATTTATTTACTATATATTCTATATCTTCTTTATTTAAAAATCCTTTATTATAATCACTAATAACAACAGCATCATACTCTTCTAATTTATCTAAACCTGTAAATCTAGAACATTTATCATTATCGTCAATTCTTAATAACATTTGATTAGTTTTTACATCTACTAATCGAGTTTTTATTATACCATTAGGGTTGGTAATAAAATCGATATCCCAATCAGGGGCTAAACTTTTAAAATTATTAAAAACATTTTTAGCCATTCCATCATTTTTAGTAGAGTTAATAGGGCTAAACACTGGTACTGGTGCTTCAGGACAAATTCTATTACATTCACCATAAATAAATTTATCTATACAACTATCTCCTATTATTAATATTTTCATAATGTATTTCCTATTCTAATTCTATAACTATCTTTATCAAAATGTTGTGTTGATACTTCAAATATTTCTGACATATCTTCTAATGCTATTAATTGGTGTGGGCTTCCTCTTTCAATTGTAATACAAGCCCCTTCTTTAATAATAGTAGTATGTTCTATACCCATTTCAGTATCTAACCTAATATAATTAAAACTCCCTTTTCCTACATACCATGATTCTTTTTTAATAATATGATAATGTAAAGAAAATTTATTACCTGCTTTAAAAAATCTAAGTAATTTTCCACAATATTCTTCATCATTATGGATCCAAACTTCTTCACCCCACCCTTTTTGTACAATTTTAGGTTGTATTATCATAACTCTTCAATTCGTTTTGCTTTATCATCTATAATTAGATCATAAGATGGTTTTGTTGGTAATGTAATATCCTCCTTATAACCTACCACGAGATCATCAAAGGCACACCCCCATGTATTTAGTTGTTTTAAAGTTAATTTAGTATAATCAATTTTACTTGCTCCTCCTCTGGCTGTGTAATAGGTTATATGCCATCCGTTTTTCTTAAGTTTATTAATTTTACTAATATTAGTAGCATTGGGTATAGCTAATTCATATATTCTTTTATCTTTATAAAAACATATTGTTTCATCTATATCGACAAAGGCTTTTAATTGACCTTCAGAATTTAATTTACTTTCTCTCATTAGTTAAGATATCTGTTGTTGAGTAACCTCCAATACGGTTAAAATATATAATTTCTCGAGCATGATCTCCTCCTACTATTTCTTTACTTTTCCAATCACTTCCTACTACCATAATATCAGGGGATACAGAAGACACTAACCATTCTAAATGTTTACGATTATCAAAAACCATTACTTTGTCTATAGCTTTTAAACTTTCTAAAGCATAAACTCTATCTTTTAAATTATTATAGGGTCTATTAGGACCCTTATCACTAGCTATTTTTTCATCAGAATCTACCCCAACGATTAATATATCGCCTAATGATTTTGCAAAATTAAATAATTCAAAATGACCTCTGTGAAGGACGTCAAAACATCCATTTACCCATATTTTCATAACCTATTTTTAATTTTATAACTCTATAATTTTATAAATTTTTGTATTCAATTTTAATTATTTCATTGGGTTTAATGTTTAAAACATAACAACCATAAAAACTTAAATTTTCATTTTTTAAATTAATTAACCCAGAAACATCTTGTAATGTTGGATTTTGTTTAGAATCAACTATTTCATCGAACCCATCAAAATCTTCAACACCAAATTCTTCCGGGTCATAATCATCTAAGTCTATAAAAACTTCATTTAATGTTTTTTTAAATTTAACATTAACATATGGTATATCTTCTCCACTAGTGTCAATCATTTCAAATGATATCCTTTGAGAGGGGATTGCAGATTTACCGGATGATGTAAAGTTTTGTTGAGATGCTTTTAAACCATGTTTAAATTCAGATTTCCATACAGTATAACCGTCATCTCCACCCCTTTCAAAATCCTCTTGTGATTGGAGAAAAGATGTGTTTAAATCAATATAATCCACCCTATCAGAGGGTGTGTTTTCCTTCAATAGCCTACCTTCAGATAAATATTTTTTTAAATCGAATTTATCCATTATACTTCTATTATTTTATGTATTTTAGTATTTAATTGGTTTAAATCATTGTGTTGTGTAAGTAATACACAATTTCTGTAATGTTGCCAATCAACTTTATAGCTAGTATCAACAACACCACCATTCAACTTCTTAATCAATTCGTTAAGTGCATTAATGGTGTACAAGGTATTTGATTCTTTTTTTCTATGAACCAATATTGTGTTTTCTGGGATAGTTTGAACATTCCCTTGGTCTACATTGTATGTAACAACATATTCATCTTTTCCTACAATTTCTAAAACAAACATCTTATTATATATGATTGTATATTTTGATTGTATATCTTCAATAAGTGCGTCTAAGCCATCTAGGTCTGTAAACGTACAAAATAATTTATTATTCAAGTCTCCTGCGTTTTGGATATCTTTTACAACATCGTAATTCGCATTATACATATTGGTACTATTCTGTAAAATTGTAGTCATAACCCTTTATTTCTTTAATGTTTAATTTATATTTTTTAAATACTTCTCTAATCTCATCTAATACACCTTCCTCGCTGTCATCTAAATCAAACAAAAATGAATCATATGTGTAAAGTACTAACTTTGTTTTACATTTTCGCAATATACCACACATATCCCATAATATACGAACATTCATTGACGTTTCCAAATTTTGTAGCAAATAATTAAATAATTTTTGTGGGTTCATGTTTTGTAAGTTTTCATTTTTGTATATATATCCAGAAATCTTACATTCTACGAACCCGTCGCTTTTAAATTTATGCCACGTTTCTCCTACGTATTTTTCAATCCCTTGAAAGAATTCCAAGTGTCTATAATTCTCGAAAACACCTCCATAGAGCTGTTTGAAGGTAAGTTCTTTCGATTTTTTATAATCCACATTATATAAGGTAGCAAAATGAGCGTGGATATCAATATCGGCAAAATCATAACCAATGAGACGAGAAGCCAAACTAGGATGGTAAGCACTAATATCAATTTCCACAAACCTGTTATTACGTGGTATAAAACTTTTCCTACATCCATTTTCTTTGTTGAGTGCTGCATAATTTACATTTTTAAATTTATTTGAGGGTCTTGTTGTTGTTGTTTTTAAGTTGAACTGAGTGTTAACGTATTCACCGTCAACTGCGTGGAAGTATTCACTAAAGGTTTCATTGTGTATGCGTATGCCATTTCTCTCGATGGCGTTGAATACCACGGATACTTTACTGTTAAAGAATTCATCATATTTTGTTTTTTCTCTGTTAATATTCGCTTTTAGATCTCTAAAAATTGTCTCACATAATTCATAATGTTTAACAATCGGTATAATTAGGTTTAACTCATGGTTATCCTTGTGTTTACTATAGTATAAATCGTGTGTTGGTGTTGTAGGTCGTATATATGTATGAGGAGGTGGTGTTATGTCATAAAGAGTTTTATTTGGAAAATAATGTAATGTTTCCTTTTTATCACGGCAATACAACACTTCAAACTTATCTATTAATTCGTTTACACGCGTATTTAAAGCATTTAAAGATTCACTATGCGTAATACATACCATAAAGCCTTTGCTCGCTTCAATTGGTCTAATATACACTAAACTTACGTGATTTAGTACGGGGTGTATCGTATCATTATAAGGTATTACCTCAATGAACGCTTTTTTATAACCACTATTTATTAAAACATTTAACTGTTCCTCGTTTTCTACAAGCCAGTACATATACCTTTATTTTACTCTAATATACAAACTCTTTATCTAGTAACCAACAGATTTTGTATTTTTATTTTGACTATTTTGAGTTTCTATCTTATTAACCTTGTAATCCATATTTGAACCACTAACCGGAATTAAATAATCATGGATTTGAGTAGTATGTTCTGCTCCAACCATAGGACCTTTTTTAGGGTGGATATGATATAATCCAACATAACGTTTACCTGTCCTTTCATTTAAAAATTCAGTACCATTAGTTGTTAAATTAGAAGTAGAAGTATATCTAAAATATTGGTCATATCTATTTTTAAAATATGATTTAAATCCTATTAGGTTACCATTAGAAGAAATTCTTTCTATCGTGTTTTTATTTACATTACTAACCTCATTTCTATTTCCAGTTATAACCCAAGGTAATTTAAAAGGAATATATAAAAAATAATCTACCCTATTATCTTGTGCAATAAATTTATTGTATTGGGCACTTGAAATTTCAGTATATTGGATTTGGTTTGATTTTTTTACAAAAAATCTTTGAAATTCACCAACTTTATAGTTTGCTTCAGTTGGTAAAGCATAGATTTGTAAAGGACCAACACTTACTGGTTCTGTTGTATTAACACTTATTCCTTTAGCCCAATAATAACTTTCATCTATTATATCATAAGAATTAGGTAAATGTTCATCTTCAAGACTATTTAAAAATTCTGGGCCTAAATCTTTTACTGTTGGGTTAACAAGTTCTAATTGGTCATTAGGTTTATCATTAGGATTATTACCTGTAAATATTAAGCCATCTCCTGTTGTGAAATAAGAACCTGAATATAGAGTATTTGTGTTACTATAAACATATTCTTCCCCATTAGTTATTTGGTTAGGTTTTATTTGTGATTTTGGGTAATACATTATACGTAGTTTATATTATTAGTAACCCATTGAGATTTAGGAAGGCCTTTATTAGCAATTGCAGCATTTTCTCTTGCTTTTTTAGTAACATTAGTTACATCAAAGTGAACACAATCTACATAACCCTTAAATTCTCCACCCCATCTTAAGCCAAGTCCTTTTGCAATAGCAGGAATACCAGATGATACCCAAGGGGCTGCGACTGATTTAGTATATGTTTTACCAGTTGGATCTATAACATTCATATCTAACCCATAGGCATAATTATGAGGTGATCTACCAGCAGTAGCATTATTACTATTTTGTGCTTTTAATTCTATAGATCTTTGGTATGTACGATAAGTAGCATTAATTCTTAAAGTATAACCTGGGTATTTTGATTCTAAAATTGTAAAAAATTCTCTAAATTTAGTTTGAACAAAAGGATTTAATTCACCTACTAACCATTCTATAGATTGGTATTTTTTATATGTTCTTAAATCAACAGCTGTACCTCTAACTGTTCTTCTATCTAATATTTTTAATTTTTGGTTTGGGTCTAGTGGTGGTATCGGGCCTTTTATTACTGTTGGTGGTAATACTTGAGCTATTTGAACTAATTCAGATTTATCCGGTATTAGAGGTGCTGCTTTAGTTCGTGTTATTATTTTATCTGTTCTAGGTCTTGATATTGTTGTTAAATTAGTTACCCATTTATTATCTTTTATTTCATGGTTTATACCATTTATTATAAACTCTAAAGATCTAGGATAAGAGTTTGGAAGAGCATTTTGATTAACTGCTAAAGAGTTAAAAATACTAATACCACCTATCCCTTCACAAGTTAAAGATAAAGTAACAGGGATAAATCCACCTATTCCAGTTACTACCCCTTCCCCGTAAGCTTTTTTATCTATTTCTGTTTTATATCGTTTAAAAGAAACTTTACCTCTGTCTATAAAATCTTGGGCATCCGTAGATGTCCAATATTGAGCATCTTTTAATGCAACTTTTTGGTTTGTATATCTATTTTTATTAGTTAAGGCATTAGTAGATGTACCATCTGAGGATGTTATTGCTACTTCCGTCTGCCTACTTTTTATTTGTTCTTTAGATACTATTTGTTTAGTACCTGTTCCTCCAAAGGCATCTAATAAATAAGTAGGATAATCATTAAGTGCATCACTTTCTTTAACTGTGTTTTTACTTGCTACTAATCTGTCAATTTTTTTAACAGCATTTAAAACCTTATCTCTTAAGTCTTTATCCGCATAGTTTGTACCATCCGAATTAAACCATGAATAATTTTCAGAAGTATAAACTCCTTCATACCCTTTATAACTCCACCTATAACCACCTGTAGCTGGGAAATTAAGGGCATCTTTTTTAAATAGTGCGTATGCAGCATCATCCTCATTTTTTTGATTTGTAGATGCTACAGAAGCTGAAGTAGTAATTACCGAATCTTGTACACCCTGTTCATACGACTCTTCATATCTATTTACTAACCCTTTATTCCAACTGTTATAACCAATAGCAGAAACTGAATTTGTATCTGATTTTGGATTTGCAGCCCCTATAGAAATCATATTCATTAATTTAGGAGTAATTTTAGTTTGAAAATCAAAATTTGTAACAAAAGTTGACCCCGATGTTGGAGTATAACCTAAAATATTAAAAGGTACATTTTTATTTGTTGGTGGGAATGCCGCTTCGTATCCTGTGATTGGATTTTCATCTAAAAAATAAATATTTATATCATCTTTAATTTTAACTGTAAGTTCAGTAACATTACCCATACAGGTATTCATTCCATCTAATATTTTTTGAAGGAAAGTATATAAATCTAATTCACCTTTTGAATTTTTATTAGAAACTAAAGTAGTAGACACCCAATCTAAATTAAGGTAAAAATTCATTAACCTAGCATAAGCAACATTACCTTTTAATTCTGCAAAATCCTTTAAAGATTCAAATTTTGGTAAATATATTGAATCTACAATCCCAGCTTCACTTGTGTAGATAGGTTTAAATATACCAATAGAAGGATCTAAAGGTATTAAATTAGGTTCATAATTAATTCGATTTAAATTTTCAGAATAATCTATATTAAGTCTTGGTGAAGAAGTAGAACCGCTTTTTATTTTTAAAATTATATTGTCTTCTAAAAATCTCATAAACTCCCCAAATCTAATATAATAGCGAGAAGAGGGAGGAACTTTATCTCGTAGTACATTAATAGCATTATATCCTTTAGCTTTTAAACCTATAGCATTAGGAAGGAAATAATAATCTTTATTATTTTGAAGGGTTTGGGTAAAAAAAGTTGATATTTGTTCAGAAATAAATTGTGAAATCCTATCTGATCCTATATTAGTAATAACAGTATTAGTTTCTTGTTCATCCTCAGAAGTAGGTTCAACAACTTTAATTTTATATATCTCTTGTAGTTTAGTTTTTCTTGCTTCTTCATCAGCTGTAGTTACAGGAGATGCTGGTACTACGGCTGTAAGAGATTCTATTACACTACCCAGAGTAATTAAATTTACCGTTATATCATAATGGTTATCTTGGTTTAATTTCCAAGAAAAATTATTTACTTTACCAAAAAATCCTTGATAGTTTCCTTCATATTGGTTTGTAAAAGAATTTATATCATTTAATATAATTGTTTGAGGAGGTGTTGGAGTTTGAAACCATTTATTATCTATAATACTAGAGTTAACATTTTTTATAATTGGTTTATTATTTACATCTATTTTTTCTATATACTTATCCCATCCCCATTCTAACATCATAACCATACCTAATCTTAAATACAGAATTTCTATAATACCAAATTGGAATTTATTAAATGCCTTTAAAGTGACTGTTGCTTTTCTAAGAGAACCATTATTAATAGATTCAATTTTTAAACCTGTAATTCCTGGGGTTGGTTGTAGTCCTCTACTATTACCACCCATTCCACCATACAATTTATTATTACTTCCATTCCAACTATTTGTAGTTCTTACACCACTTCTTGTAGTGTAATTTGATCCATTAGTTTGAGTAGAAATATCTTCACCTTCTATATTTTCTACAGTTTCATAATTTGCTTGTTTATTTAATGATTGAATACCATTAAATAATATATAATTTTTAGCTAGGTTTTCATTTAATAAAGATGCTATATCATTATTAGTTAAATAGTCATTGTTTTCTAGCTTTTGGAGGTCCTTTAATCTTTCATTGTCCGTAATAGATACCCCAGATGCAAATTTAATCCAAGAATTTCTATTATTTAAAAAATTTAATACTTCAGGGGTTCTAGAAATTGAATTATCATTATACCCAGCACCATGAATTTGTTGTCTTAATTTAATTTGTTTACCAATATTATTTTTTATTG
>Ga0115001_10003696_pt1 | contig 11373 bp, 18 predicted proteins | sample ArcticOcean_MG_C_12_FD_89869 | JGI IMG/M metagenome (GOLD analysis project Ga0115001, IMG submission 89869) | Marine microbial communities from western Arctic Ocean - ArcticOcean_MG_CB8_130 | ecosystem: Environmental > Aquatic > Marine > Oceanic | place: Arctic Ocean: Canada Basin | collected... | reverse complement strand
GAAGATGACAATCCACCTTTAGCAATACGAGCCTGCGCTGCTTTTGCTGCTCTTTTATCTCTATTACGCATTAGTCCGTAGCCGAAAAGACCGGGTAGTCCTAGAAATGCCATAACACCTTTTGCAATCATAGAACCAACTCCCGTAATTTTAGGTAGTTCCTCTAACAATTCCTTCGTAGATAAATTTTCCCAATCAATAGCGGAAGACGGATCGGTTGCAGTAGAAGGATAACCAGCATTATAAGCTTCGTCTGCAAGAGCTTTTTCTGCAACGGCGTTATTTGCATCTGCTACAATATCATCTGTAGCAGTGTCTCCATTTCCTATAGAGTCATCTGCAACGTACAACGTATATCCTTCAGGAATTGGAAATGCAGCTACACCACCTATGTGGGCAACCATAATATTCTTACCTTCTTCATTTCTGTATTCTTTAAACTCAATGGCTGCTTCACCCATGAGTTGTTTAAAGTCAATCTTAGTACGTGCAGGTGCCATAATTTCTGGAGAAAGAGAACGGGTAGTACCCATGCCACCGGGGGCATAGTTTTTAGTAGGTACAAATCCACCATCGGCAAACTCCATAGGTTCGCCACCCGCACTTACTACCATAATGTCTGCCATACCAAAGGGTAAGTCATCGTCCATAGTGGCTTCATCACTGTTGCCCATCTGACCCATTGCGTCCATTTCTTGCAAGCCCATCTTAGCTTGTTGGCGTAACTGCATAAGTTTTTCAAGACCAATGTAACGAGTTACATCTTCAGGAAAGATAAACTCACCTTCACTAACGTTAGCAGGGATGTCATCACGAACACCTTCACGTGTTCCACCAATAGGAACTTCATTGCCTGATACTTCGTCTATCATGCCGCCTTCATCTTTAAGACCGCCATCTCCAAAAAGTTCCATTTGTTTCTGCATTGGTGTTCCGCCTTTACTAAACTTTAAATTGTCACTTCGTTCTCTTGCAGCTTTACTTGCAGAGGGTTCATCTTCGTGTATACTAGTGGGTTCTATAATACCTTCGTTTAACAGCATACGTAAAGTATCATCATCATACTGATAACCATTGTGTATTGTAGGAACGTTAATCCATTTACCCTTGTATTGAAAGGTAGTAGATTTTTCTGACACCATTTCACCATCAGAAGTTTCATAAACATCTCGACCAACTTGTGTTGTCTTATTTGTTTTATTACCTACTTTTTCATCAGCCATTTTTTAATACTTCATCTCTAAGTAGCTTTAACCTACGCAATGTATATATAGAACCTTGTGATCTGTGCATGATCGTAGCACTGTCAGACTGTTCCATAGTACGGTGCTGTTGTGTAATCAGTGTATCAATATAACTACTGAACTGGTCCCACTGCTGGGGGTTGTTGACCATCGGCTTGAGCTTGTTGAGGTGCTCCTTGTCCTTGTGCATTTCCACTAAATCCTTGTTCATTGGGTACTGGGACTTGGCCTGTACCTATATTACCACCACCTGCGCCTGTCGGGTCTACTGGTGCGCCCTGACCTTCTGCCGCTGGTTGCTGGAAGCCCTTCATAAGTTCAGCTTGGATAGCTGCTTCGTCCATATTATTGGTAACTTTGTCTGGGTCTAGTTCAAGAGACTTTGCAATCTCACGGATAATATACTGGAATTTTGCAAAAGGTGCAAGTGCTGGACTAGAAGAAATTTGCATAAACTGCATTAATCTCTGGCTACGTACCTCATTAGCCATTAAGCTTTCTGTACCACGTGCCTTAACTTCTAAGTCACCCTTAATGGCAGGGTCATAATCAAACTGCATATTAAATCTAAACAAACCTTCACCTAGTGGGCGAAGCAAGTAGTCATCAATATTTTTAATTACGTTCTTTACGCCACCTTGTGCAGCACCCATAAGCATAGAGATACCTGAAGCTGTACGACCTACACCTGACACACCCGTTTGACCGTGTGCAAAAGATGGGAAGCCTGTGCTTTCATCTGCAAGTACTCGTGCCTTGTCAAACAACTGTAAGTTTTCCTGTGCCACGTTAGGGAACTTAGTCCCAAAGATACTCTGACCGGGTGCGCCACCTTGACGCCTAAAGACTTTGCCGGGATATACAGACAAGTCTTGGCCCGGTACTAGGTTAGTTTCATCTACTTCAATAAGCAAGTTACCTGACAGTACGGCATTATCTACAGCCATACGCATGAAACCATTCATCAACGTTTGTGTATCGTCCATGTTCTCCGCAATGCCTACGCCAAAGAAGCTGTAAGGATTAAGCTCATACGGCACAGCCATGTAAGGAATAGTTGCAGGTTTAAATGGGTTCATTACCATACGCAGTAGTTTACCATTACAAATCCATACATTGGCTTGCAACTCATCTACGTTTTCTAATTCTTTAGGAATGTCTACACCTTGATTAACAAGCATTTCAACATCTACCATGCCCCAATACTCTAGTACTTCAAAACGTTCAATGCCGTGCTCTGGTGCGTAATCTGAAAGATCATCTTCCCAAGATTCTTTGTTATAGTTTTCACCTAGATTAATGGCTTCGTCAATTACGTTACTACGAAAGTGTGGCCTACGCTTTAATCCACGCAGCTGTGTGCGAGACATTTTGTGACGTTCAATAATAAACTGAGCTTCGTCCATGTTGTTTGCATCTGGGTCAGGATAAAAATTCCACACAGATACATGAGATACCTGTGGTATAGTTTTCATAACGGGTGAATACTCACCTTCTTCATTCCAACTAGGATACTCTTTGTCTACTGCAAATGGACCCTTCATAACACCTGTACCAAACAAAGCCATTTCAAAAGCTGTACTACGTAAGTGCTTACTTGCGCTTGACTCTTCTAGCTGATCATGTATTTTCTTCTGCATCATTTTAGCTGCAATCATTGCGGGGCTAAAAGTAACTGCAGTAGGGGTTTTACCTACACCTGCACGGACATTATCAATGTCGGCAAGTTTATCTTTAAGGGGTCCAATGCTATCAAGCAAAGACTTAGCGGTAGCACCTGCAGGTAAATCTTTACCGTCACCTGCAAATCCATACGGACTAGCTGTGTTGCTTAGTTCTGACTCACGAAGCTGTTCTGGTTCTTTGGGATCAAAGTGTACATCTGCCACTACACCTTCTGGTAGTTCCGTAGGGTCAACGGTAAGAGGAAACTTTTGACCTGCAAATAACACGTCAACAATCTGCCCATAGGCAGCTAATGTCTTAGTCTTTGTAACCTTAATAAACACACGGGACTTTTCTGCGTCTGTGAATTGTACATCTGGGCCGTAAAAACCACGGTAGTTACGATATGCACGTAGCCAACGTTCTTCATCTTGCTGGCGGTAGTCATCAGCACGATTATATTTTTCCATAATGAACGGGATAATTTTAGAAGTATCGGCATCATCAATCGTAGAATCATCACTATCTTCTAGGATGATTGCGTCATCTTCAATAAAGCCATCATTGTCTTCTGCCATTTACTTTTCCTTAATATCCAAAGGTAGCATCTGCTACTCTCATGCTGTTAGAGGGTCCACTATTAGGATCATAATCCCATATACTAAAACGTGGTCTTGACATAATACCATATCTTAGTGCATCATACAAGTGGTCTTCTGAGGTTGTATCAATGTCCTCTGGGTTTCTTTTGTCAATAGGTAACGCAGGTAATTGAGATATCATGTTAGTGCAGTTGTTAAAGAAGATAAGTCTAGGTTCTTCCGTAAACTCATCTACCTGTAAGCGTCTGTGTATTTCGTTCTTACCTGCTACACGTGAACCTTTAGACCTGTCAGATGGACGCCAGCGGCATCCCTTCTGTATCATCTGTTCAGCCAATGAAGGACCAGTATCACCACGCTTATGCCAAAGAGAGCTATCCAAAACGCCATATTTAATGTTTCCATCTTCAGCCTCTAAGTCAAGTACCATCTCTGCAAGATCGGCAGCTAAGACTTTAGTTACGTATAACTCACGATACACTACTAGCTGTTCGCTTGGGGATACTGCAAACCAGACTACGCCTGACTTACTTCCGTACCCATAGTCACATGCCCTAAACTTAACCCAGTTAGATGGTATCTTAAATGGTTCGACTACGTGGATGTTACGATCAAACTCTGTAAAGGCTGCGCCTTCTTTAATGTCCCAATCACCATCTAGTAGTTGCCTACGTTGTTGCTCTGGTAGTGATAGAAGCATTGCTTCGTAGTCACCTTGCTCTGCTAGGTATGGGTTATCTCTTAATCGTGCAGGAATAAACTTACGTTTGAATAGTGCCTTGCCTGCCTTCTCATGTCCTGCAGGGTAACGTAGTACTTCGCTAGTCTCAATGTCTGTAGCGTCAAAAGATACACCGTAGGCAGCAGGGTCAATAAACATTTTCTTAACCCAATGGTGTCCTCTACCGCCGGGGTTAGTAGTTGCCCTCATGTATACAGGAAGGTCTTTAGCTGTAGACCTCAAGCGACTCCTCATGTAGTTCCATGCGAAGGGGCTAGGCCATTGAGTTAACTCGTCAAATCCTATCCAACTAAATGCCAAGCCTTGATAGCGAAGTACATCATCTTCTTTATCTAGGTACGACATCCACAGTCTAGCACCAGAGGGTGCAGTCCACTGCATCTTACGTTCTGACCATTTAATACCGGGCCAAATCTTTGGATACATTTCTTGAGACTTAAAGATAAGTTCTCGTAGTTCTTCCGTAGTATGTCGTAGGAGCAATCCTGAGAAGGCTGGGTGGCCCATAAAGCGTAACGGGTCAGCAAGCATGGCGTAACTCTTACCCCCACCTGCACTGCCTCCATATAAGACCTCACGCTCACTTGCAGCAAGGAAGTCTGTCTGTGGGCCAACTTTAGGCTTAAAGATAATATTATGTTGCTCTTCTACTGGAGCGAACTCATCATATATAATCTTTGGTGCTTTAGGCTGCTGCTTCTTCGGAGTCTTCTTGGTTCTTGCTTTGCTTTGCACCGAGCCTTGTGCGCTCGATTTCTTCCGCCTTGGCGATTGCCTTTTTGGCATAGTCTGCCCATCGGCGTAAGCTTCCAGCTTTGTTTTTTCTTTGTCGCTCATTGTCCAACCGTTTCTTTAGCCCTACGTGCGATATGTCTCTGCCAGTATTTCTAGCCAACCAATTCGCCACTTCACGATATGAATACTGCTTTAAGTATTTCTGCGCTTGTGCAAGCATATCAAGTTCAAGGGCAATTGGCAAGAGTATTCCGCTATCATTGGGGTCTAATTCGTAACCAAAGGGAATAGTTCTCGCTACACGTGGGATAGAAACCCATTCATTATCTTCTTTAAGGTCGGTTGGTTGTGGTAGTTTCCATGTACCTACAGATTTAGTCATCGTCTTCCTGTGCTTGTTTAGCTGGCATCAACATGACACCACCCTTAGATTCGACTTGTACCTTCTCAGTCTTAACCAAACCAGTACGATCAAGTAGTTCTTTTGCTGCAGCCATCTTATCTCGAATGCCAAGCTCTGTAGGATCATACAAAGCCTGTACCATAGCCATAGCGGCTTTAGGTACGTTACGTGCTAGGTAGCTGTGCGTTACGTCAATGATCTCTTCTTTAAGACTATTGGTAATTTCAGTGTTAGTAGTATTAGCTGAGTAACCAGCCATAATTTTAGCAGTGGATATATCTCCAGCCGCCTCATCCATTAGGACCGCTAAAAACTTTTGTTGGCGTTCTGTTAACTCACGTGCCATATTACTTCCTTTACATCAACTCAAAGTGTGGGCCATCAATGAATGGTCTACGACCTTCACTACGGCGAAGATCAATGTACTTCATCATTGCATCTTCAGCTGTACCTGAGTAAGTACGAATGTCACCCTCTGACCATGCGGCACCCCACTTGATTGCTATACCAAGTTCCTTAGCTGCCTCTTTCATTGCGTCACATAGATCGTCATAGACGTTCAGTTCCCAGCAACCCTTACCATCTACGTAGGCCATTAGATCAACTGCCCTACCTACTAGGTGCTTAGACTTCATAGTCTGAGACTTACCTGCCGCTACAAGATTCTCTTGTTCTTGTATAGTACGCATACCATATATAACTCCGAAGTCTATCTTCGTAAGTTCAATGGCACGTTTGACTACATCCACAAGACTTTTGTCTACGCCATCCATTTTATCTATGCTACGTTGTGATAATTTAAATGCCATTGTTATGGCCTCGCTTTCGGACGCATTGGCTTAGCACGTGCTTTAGGTTTAGTAGAAGTTTTAGGAGCCGTGGAAGTAGCTTTTTCACTATTTACTTTGGCTACCGCTTTTTCAATAGCGGTTTCTAATTGAGCACGTTTTCTAGCATCCGTTTCATTTTTAAGTGCTTTACGCATTGCTGCAATGCCACCTACTGCACCCGCTGCGGCACCTACCCCTGCAGCTTGACGCCCAAGTTGACGAGCGTTACGCATACCCCTAACGCCTGCCTTTGTTCCTGCCTGTCCTGCTGTTGGTTTAGTAACCATATCCTTAGCATTTTTTTGTACTTCCGTTACGGCTTTCTTACCGTATTTCTTTACGGCTTCCTTCATACCCTTTTTAGCTAGAAATCTAGCGATAACTCCTGCGCCTGCAACTGCAAGTGGTATTAGTGGTAGTACCATTATTTCTTTCCTCCGAAAAACTTACTTACTGATCTCATTCCTATGCTGGCACTTACAATACCACCCAAGCTATACTGATACCATGTAGGCATAACTTCTAGTGCGGTAAAACCTGCCTGTACTATCTCATTACCCCAGTCCCCACAGAATGCAAGGATAAGTGGAATACTAAAAAGTAAAGTAATCCATTCATCCTTCCAGCTATTCTGAGTGCCGTTCATTGCAGCTATGTCCCAGTCAAGCTCACCTGTAGCTTGCTTGACCCTGATCTCTGCATTAGCTTTCTGTACAGCTACTTTACCATCTAGGTAAGATGAAGCTAGTCCACCTACTGCACCTAGGAGTTGTCCAAATATCATCTTTCATCTACCTTTTTTACTGGCTTCTTAACTAACTTGGCAACACCCATAAAGACAGATACGACACCAGCAACAGACACAAAATAAACAGAGGCCATGCTTCCGATAATTGTCGTAGCGTTGCTAAGACCCATTGCATCTGTCGCCACCACAGCAAAAGGATAAAGCAACATTCCCCATAAAGCGAACCAAGCCATCTTGCGAGTCTGATCTCTGTGAGCATCTTCATCTTCTAACCGCCTACGCTTATCTTCTAGTAACAATAAATCCCATTCATGTTTCTCAATGGAACCACTACCATTGTTGTCAGCTTCTTCAAAGGATGTCATCAAATCCTCCTAAAACGTTTGGAAGACTTAGCCGCCGCTTTAGGTTGTTTAGAAAATTGCTTACCTGCTTTAGTATCTTTTCTTTTTTTAGCCGTACTTTTCGCATAGTCTTCACTAGACATGCTTTTAATTGCGCCTTCAGGAAGATACCTTTCGCCTGTAGCGTTAGAACCTTGAGTCGAAGGTTTACCACTTTTGGTTGTCCATTTTTGTTTTGTCCATCTGTCAAGACTTTGTTGAGACTTTGCTTTAGTCATGCTAACAGCAGTTGCAACCTTTGCTACACTTTTTATTTAGCAAAGCGCACCATAGTCGTTTAAAATACTTTATCATTTATATCCTCCACCCTTAGCTTTATATTCTTTGGCAAGAAGCTGTGCCTTACGTGCAGACCACTGCCCTGCGCTGCCGCCCTTGGTTCCACGCTTAATCCGCTCAAACAAACGTTTCCGCATAGCAGGCTTAGTATAATTTCCTGCCTCATTGACCGTAGACTTTTTGGTTGATTTCGCCACGAGTTACCCCAATGTCCTTTAGAGCTTTGTTTGTCATATTCTGTAGTATCCAGTAGTCGGCTCTTCGCTGCTGGCGTTCTTGTAAATTTTTAAGTAAACGTTTTAGCATGGTATATATCTCCTTGTGTTAGTACCAAGGATAGTTATAACATAGTTAGTTATACCATACTATAGACAATAATGCAACCCCGTTATGCGTTTAAGTAACGAGTGTTAATGAATCAACGATTGGGATTGTAAAATACTTTACAGGAAATTAATGCCTCTATTGTATTTGTGGTTTCCCCGTATGCTACAATCATATCTCCTGCATGTAAGTGCATAGGGGCTGCGTTAAATAAGTTTTCTGCTGAGTTACCTGCTACGGCATGGTTTTTAATTATATAGTGATACGTAGAATCTTCTTCGTGATAAAACTGCACGTATACTTTTTTACTTGCATTGTTATTATTTGCTATGTGTAACAGGTCTATTGTTGCATTGTGATTAGGAGGACACGTATATACTACAGTAGCGGCGGCATCCGCCGTAGTAGATGCCACCGTCACTGCTTCAGTAGCGGTTGAGTACGTACTGATATCCATTTACTTCTTAGCCTTCTTCTTAGCTGCGGCAGATAAATCTTTTATGTGATACACGTACTTACTATTAGAAGTATGCTTTGAGCCTGACATAGCCTGACCCTTAGCGTCCTTGTGTATAGAACCTCTGTGCTCTGTACCGTCACGGTAGTAATGTTTAACTCCTGCAGCCATTACTTACTCCTATTGTAGAACATGCCACCGCCACGATAGTCACTGTGTCCTGTACGTGACTTAGCCTTAGCGGGTGTACCACCTTTACTAAAGTCCATGTCTGGCGCAAGGGATACAGGTTTAGCTTTTTTATTAGAGATACCCTGCTCCATAGAACGGACATTTTTCATTAACTCAGCTTCATTTACTGCATCAATCCGACCAACAATAGTATCGTGTGTACCTTGTGTAATTTTTTCGGCACGTAAAGCTGCCCCTGCTTGTTTTTTAATATCATTACGCTCAACGGTTGTAAAGGATCGGTACACAGACATATCCAACGGCTTTAGCCCCGGCTTAGTAAGTTTAGCTGAAATGTCGCCTATGGCTTTTCTTTCGAGTTGACGTTTAGTTTCTGGCGAGGTATTGTTAGGCTTACGATCTTCTGGCATTAACACTTCCGAAATATCACCAGAGTCTTTAGCTTTAGTTTTAGCTTTAGCCTTCTTACCTGCAGCTTCATTAGCTTCACGTTTAGACCTAGCTTTATTAGCCTTTACTACTTGTGCCTTAACTACCGTGTCTACATCAAGGTCGCCCTTGTTTGCATCACGTTTTATTTTTGCCGCCCTTGCAGCCGCTGCCTTACGTTTAGCTATTGCAGCTGCTTTCTTTGCAGCCTTAGCTGCCTTAGCTGCTATTGATAGTGCGCCCATGTCAGTAGTTTCCTTTTACCATATTACTTTATCTTTTAAGATATGCAGATTTCTCATTGTATTCTAACTTAGCACAGTTAGGGTTTATATTTGCATGACTGTACTTATTCTTAATTCTTAGTGCCTCATTTAGAACGTCTGCCTCACATTCTTCTTCTGTATTAAATACGTATGGGCTAGTAACCATTTCACAATGCTCAGCTAGAGAACTCATACATACTAATATTATACCAAAATATCCTACTACCATTTTACTTTATCCGCCCAGTAAGCTGCACTCAACTTACCCTTAGATATGTTTTTACCGTGCCTAGCCTTAAAGCTCTTACGCTTAGCCTTCATGCGATCTGATTCACCAGCCTTTGGTTTACCTGCCGTGGAGGCTCCCTGTTCACCAAAGCGGATGAGCTTAATGGTAGTACCTTCTTTGGCAAGTACGGCATGAGATTTCTTAGGGTGCTTAGGTGTACGCTTGGGTTTGTTATAACCTGCAAATGTTTCTCCACGATACTCTATACTCATTTTAATAGCCTTAGTTTAGGCGTATCATTATTAGAGCCATGATCCGCTTTTATAAATTTCTGTGTAGCCTCTAATACGGCAACACGTCTTTGCAATTCAGTTACAACCATTAAGTTACGAGTAAGGTTATCTAGCTCTTCATACAGATCATCTATATCCTTATACATATCTGAGATATCATCTTTGTTAGACTGAACGTCACGTTTTAGATTTATGTTATCCTCAATAGCCATACGAGAGCCTAGCTGGGATACAGTATCCTCTAAGCCAGTAATAGTAGAAGCCTGTTGGCTAACCCACCACACGCCACCAGCAAGCTGTACAGCAAGTGCAGCAACTAAGGCAATAGGTAAGTTAATCTTTTCCACTAGTCAGTCCATCCTTCTTTACGCATAGCCCACTCTACATGTTCTAAAGTAAATGGAGTACCGTAGTGGGCTTCCACTGCAGTCCTCACGTAGAATACATCGCTATGGGGGATATGTAAGTTCTCAAGTCTACCATCAATTACATGATTATAGAACTCCTCAAGAACATTGTCTGTATATAGTTTTACTGATTTCTTCGCCATTGTCAATACTTAATTATTATTTAATACAAATTTCTCGCCTAAAGGCAATTGTCACTTACGGATTAGTACATGTAAGTGTAGTCACTGTACGTATATACTTATATGTATATATAGTTAAGTATAATTAATAGTAAGTATATATACATGTATATGTATCACTGTACGTGACCCTACCCTAACACCTAACATATATAGTTTTACACATTCTGTAATACATGTCAACCCCTAATCGTACAGTGTATTACATTATGTGAATAGTGTATCATGTTTATCGTAGTATGTGATCACGTATAACACCCTACGTATACGTAAACCACCTTATGTGTATAGTGGTTAACAGTACCATTTTCCTGATCTGTGTATAGGTACATATATACTAACGTACACCCCCCCACTGGCCCCTGCCCGGCCCCTCTCAACGTGCGGGTGGTCATGCATAATGCCTTGCAGGGCTGCGGTGAGAAAACAATTGATGCCATCATCCACCATACCATACGAAGTATGAGCACAAACAGTGACTTACTTGTCTACGACAACTGTTATGCAATCAGTTGCCACCATTTATGGTGATAGAACAGGGGGAGTTTTCACACACTAAGTGTGTAGCAGTGCCGATGCACATAAATACCATACCCCCCATCTTCGATGGTCATTGTACGTACAGCACAGCACATGTCAGCACCAAAGGTGAGACAGCTTAGTCCAACGTTGGACCTATACCATATACAAAGTATATGACAATTATGTCACACCAATCGTGGCCTACCGAAGTGTTGAGCCTCGCACGAGTTTAGCGCATGGGTTTCGTAATTATGTAGTAATTACTGCAACGGCGTGGGAAACGACAGGCGCAGAGGATCACGCTACAAGAACCGACTTGACAAGGCTTATACTATATTCTACTCGTTTATAAAGAGAAATATATCTCACTTCTTTGTGAGAGATATATGTTCTCTCATATAAACAGAATATAGATAAAGG
>Ga0115001_10003695_pt1 | contig 11374 bp, 9 predicted proteins | sample ArcticOcean_MG_C_12_FD_89869 | JGI IMG/M metagenome (GOLD analysis project Ga0115001, IMG submission 89869) | Marine microbial communities from western Arctic Ocean - ArcticOcean_MG_CB8_130 | ecosystem: Environmental > Aquatic > Marine > Oceanic | place: Arctic Ocean: Canada Basin | collected... | reverse complement strand
GCCCTGCGCGCCGCGTCGGGCCGCACTGTCGACGAACATCAGCGATTTCTCGGCGAACTGTATGCCGGTCTGAGCGACGTCGCTGCCAACAATCCCCACGCCTGGATCCAGGAGTCGAAGACGGCCGACGAGATCACGACAGTCACAGATTCGAACAGAATGATCGGCTTCCCGTACCCGAAGCTGATGAACTCGAACAACGACGTCGACATGGGTGCAGCGATCATCATGTGTACCGTCGAGGCAGCCGAACGGATGGGCGTCAGCCGTGACAAATGGGTGTTTCCGCACGCCGGCGCCGACTCGCACGAGCACCCGTTCGTCTCGCACCGCGACACGTTCGCCAAAACCCCCGCCGTCGAGCTTGGCGGCAAGATGGCGCTCCACCTCGCCGGCATCGCCATCGACGACGTGTCTGTGCTCGACCTCTATTCGTGCTTCCCGTCAGCAGTCCAACTCGGGGCCCAGTCGCTCGGCGTCGACATCACGCCCGGCACCGGCCGCCAGTGGTCGCGCACCGGAGGCCTCACATTCTGCGGCGGGCCGTGGAACAACTATGTCATGCACGCCATTGCTGCGGTCGTCGAGGACCTCCGGGAGCGCCCAGGCGAACACGGCTTCATATGGGCCAACGGCGGCTACGCGACCAAGCACGCTTTCGGCGTGTACTCGACCACTCCCCCAGCCGTTGCGTTCCGGCACGGCTCACCACAAGACGAGGTCGATGCGCTTCCGAAGCGCAGCCTGGCCAGCCCTGCCAACGCCGCTGGCGCAGCGACGATCGAGGCCTACTCGGTCATGTTCTCTCGCGACGGCCAGGCCGAAACTGCGCAGGCTGCCTGCCTGCTCGCTGACGGTCGCCGCGCGTGGGGCATCTCAACCGACCCGGCAATCGCCGCTGCGATGTGCGATGGCGAATGGGTCGGCGTCAGCTGTGAACTCGACCCAGCGGGCAAACTGCTTGTCTGATTTTCAGAGAAGCGGACGACGTGGTGTCTGACAGAACATTGCGATCGTCAATCACCAATGATCACGTCGCCGCCTCCGAGAGTGCCCCGATCAAGACAGTTGGCCGCCACGTAGGTACCTGTGGTTGGGATCCGCACGTCGGTAATCAAGCTCGGGTCCACAACGATTGACGGGAAGTTCGTACTGAACGACTCAACGGCAGCTGCAAACAGCGTCGGGTCAGCCACCCCAGCAAAATCGACGTCAAGGAACGGATCGTCCACGCCCTGCTCGGCCAGCTGGGCAATCCAGGATGCCGCCAGGGCCTCCCGGACGTCGACGTCAACAATCCCGTCAGCTGCCGATGCACGCGCGAAATACGGGCCGGTGAAGTCGCTCCAGTCACGGCAGAACGCACCGACGCTGTCGATACCCGGCACACCGGTCTCGGGGACCACCGGGATCTCTGGGGTGCTCAGCTGTGCTCCGAGGTCGAACTCGGTTGTGCCGACGCCGGGCTCAGCGACATCGCCAAACTCGGGCTGCACGAAGCCTGGGCCAGCAACACTCGTCGGTCCATGACGTCATTGCGGCCGTCCGGATGCCATGCTCGGCATTATGCCTGAGACTGCCTCCGCTGGGACTCGCCCCACCATCCTCCTCGACTGCGATCCAGGCCATGACGACGCCATTGCCATCGTGGTCGCCGCCCGGCATACCGAACTCGTCGGGATCACCACGGTTGCAGGCAACGCACCGCTCACGAGCACTACGCACAATGCACTCGTCATGCGCGACCTGCTCGGCATCGACATACCAATTCACTCTGGAGCAGCACGACCGCTTGTCGGCGAACCCAAGTTCGCTGGACACGTCCACGGCGAAAGCGGACTCGACGGCGCCGATCTCCCGACTCCGTCAACGCCACTCGACGGAACCGACGCAGTCAACTTCATCATCGACATGTGTCGGAGCACTCAGGACCTCTGGCTGGTGCCGATCGGGCCGCTCACTAACATTGCGCTCGCACTGCGGACCGCACCTGACATCGCTCATCGGATCGCCGGGATCTCGTTGATGGGCGGCGGTACGTTCGGCAACCGCAGCAGTACTGCTGAGTTCAACATCTGGGCCGACCCGGAAGCCGCGCACGTCGTATTTTCCAGTGGCGTCCGCATCGTGATGGCCGGTCTCGACGTGACGCACCAGTTCACCGCCACACCCGGCCGCATCGCCGCTATCCGTTCCACCGGCGGCCTGCTCGGCACGACCCTTGCCGACCTCCTCACGTTCTTCTCAGCAAAGTACGGCGAACTACACGACGACGGCGCACTTATCGGCGGGGCAATTCACGACCCGCTCGCGGTGATGGCATTGTCTCACCCGCACCTGTTCGAACGCGTTGCGCGCCATGTGGTCGTGGAGACACGCGGGGAGCACACCCGAGGGATGACGGTGATCGACCAGCGCAAAGTCACCGAACGGCAGACCCCCAACTGCGACATGTTGACCTCGGTCGACGCACCGGCTGCCTTCGACGTCGCCCTCGAAGCAATCACGCATTTCACCGGCTGACTGCCATGACGCGACCGGCCCACTGCCACGGAGCGGTTGCGCGACGCGACGCGGTTGCGGTTGAGCGGCGCGATGCGGCGCGACGCGACGCGCCGCGCCCACCGGGACGCGAGCGTCGAGCGGCTCTAGTCTCTGCGGCGTGACCGCCGCCGACACGTTCCCCCGCCAGCACGCTCGCACCCAGCGATTCACCCTCGGCGCGCCCCGCGACATCACCGTCTCGGCCGACGGCGAACGCGTGATGTTCCTCCGCAGCTCCAGCGGGACCGACCCGGTCAACGCACTCTGGGTACTCGACGTCGCAAATGGCAGTGAACGGCTCGTCGGTGACCCGCTTGTGTTGCTGAACGACGGCACCAACAACGACCTGCCGCCGATGGAACGCGCCCGACGCGAACGCTCTCGGGAAGGCGCTGGTGGCATTACGAGCTACGCGACCGACGGGGCCGGCAAGGTCGCTGCGTTTGCACTCGGCGGCCGGATGTTCGTTGCAGGTCTACTCACGGGCCTCACCCGACCGCTCGACGTCGCCGGCCCTGTCTTTGACCCCCGCCCCGATCCAACTGCGCGTCGCATCGCTTACGCGAGCGGCCGGCTGCTCTGCATCGGCGAACTAGACGGCACGTGGCGCGTCCTCGCCGGTGGCGACCCGGCAGAAGCCGACACGGTGTCGTGGGGCAGCGCTGACTTCATTGCAGCCGAGGAGATGCACCGCTTCCGTGGCTATTGGTGGAGCCCCGACGGCAGCAGCATTGCTGCGTGCCGCGTCGATACATCACCGGTTGATGAGTGGGTCATCGCCGATCCGGCCAACCCCGACCACCCCGTCAAGACCGTTCGCTACCCGTCGGCCGGAACGAACAACGCCACCGTGTCGCTTCACCTGCTCGGCCTCAACGGGTCCCGCACCGACGTCGACTGGGACCAGGAGTTCTTCCCCTACATCTCCTCCGTCGAATGGACCCGAGCTGGCCTGATCATGGCGGTACAGGCACGCGACCAACGCGGCACCATGACGCTCAAGATTGACGAAATCACCGGCGAAACCGAAGTACTGGCCCAAGACCGCGACGACGCCTGGGTCGAGTTGGTACCCGGGGTCCCGCGCCTCCTCCCCGACGGCACGCTCATCTCTGCTGCTGACCGCGACGGAGCTCGACGGCTCATGGTCAATAACCAACCCGTGACACCCGTTGACCTGCAAGTCCGTGCCGTGCTCGAAGCCGATGCCGCGTCAATTCTGTTTCAAGCCAACCCGATCGACGACTCGACATCGCTCCACGTTTGGCGGCGCAGTCACGACGGCACGCTCACTGCCCTCACCGACGAACCGGGCATCCACACGCTCACCGAACGCGGCGGCACCTCGGTCGCTCGTTCGGCAACACTCAGCGAACCGGGCGCCACCCATCTGGTATCTCACTCGTCCGGCACGACACGCCCACTCGAATCGTTCGCCGAGACACCGCTCGTGACACCGAATGTCGAATTCTTCCGGAGTGCTGCGACCGGGCTGACGTCGGCACTGCTCCTCCCACACGATCACGACGGTTCGCCCCTGCCCGTCCTGCTCGACCCCTACGGCGGTCCGCATGCCCTACGCGTTCAGAATTCTTTCAACGCGTTCGTGGCCTCACAGTGGTTTGCAGATCAAGGGTTCGCTGTCCTCGTCACCGACAATCGCGGCACCCCCGGGCGAGGATCAGTCTGGGAACGAGCGGTTCACGGCGATCTCGCTACGGCACCGCTCGACGACCAGATCGAGGCATTGCACTTCGTGACGAAGCAGACCGCTGCGCTTGATCCAAGCCGCGTCGCAATCAGAGGTTGGAGTTTCGGCGGTTATCTCGCAGCGCTCGCGGTATTGCGCCGACCCGACGTATTCCATGCCGCGATCGCCGGCGCACCCGTCACCGAATGGCGGCTCTACGACACCCACTACACCGAGCGGTACCTCGGCGATCCAAACGTCAGCGCAGCTCAGTACGACGCCAGCTCACTCCTGCCCCTCGCCGGCGACCTCACGCGGCCGCTCCTGCTGATTCATGGGCTGGCAGATGACAACGTCGTGGCGGCGCACACGCTCCAACTTTCAGCTGCTCTGCTTGCTGCAGGAAAGCGGCATGAAGTTCTGCCCCTGGTCGGCGTCACCCATATGACCCCCCAGGAGCAGGTCGCTGAGAACCTGTTGCTCCACCAGCTGGATTTCCTTCGACGGTCGCTTCCCGAACCGACGAGCTGACACCTCCCATGACGATTCGGACCCCTGCCGCTGCGCGCAGCGGGCGATTCATCTATCGTCGCCCGGGTATGAACAACCGCCTGCTCGAGATGTACCGCGGTGTCGCCGTGCACGCCACTGCCAACCTGGAACACCAGGCCGCCCTCGAACTACTGGCCCTGGTGATGCTGGCTGATCAGGACATCGCCGACGAAGAGGTCGAACTCGTCCGTGAGATCAGTACCGACTGGCACGACGACGAATTTTCCTTCGGGGACTACCTTCGGCCCGCAATCGAAGAGGCCCGCCACGCAATCGAACGCGACCGCGTCGAAGAGTTCATTGACTCGATCGACGAACGGATCAGCAGCCGGGTGCTGCGCTCGGCACTCTTTTCCGCCTCACGCGAGGTGGCCGGAGTCGACGACGAAGTGAGCCCTGAAGAAGGCTCCATCCTCGCTGCCGTCGCAGTCCGCTTCAACTGAGGAGGGATCTGTCAGGCGGGGCGTTTGGCGAAAACGATGCGGTCGAGCTTCGCTAAATCCTGGCGCACTTCGATCTTCCGATAGCCCTGCTGTTCAAACAGCGCCGAGACCGCTGAGCCTTGGTCATAGCCGATCTCAAGGACCAACCAGCCGTCCGGTCTCAGGTAATCAATCGCACCCGGAATGATGACTCGATAGTCGTTGAGGCCATCGGCGCCGGCGAAGAGCGCATCCTTTGGCTCCCACTCCCCCACGTTCGTCTCCAGGTCGACTGACCCGACAGCAACATATGGTGGGTTCGACACGATCACGTCGGCCTCAAGGTCGTCGGGCAGGGCTGCAAACCAGTTGCCGAGCGCGACCCGAACGTTCCTCGCCGCTCGACCGACTCCGGCCAGGTTGGCGCGTGCGACATCGAGCGCATCGCTACTCGCATCGGTCAGCCACACCGTCGTGCCGTCGAGCGGAAGTTCGTCGGCACAGGCAAGCCCGATTGCGCCTGAACCAGTTCCAAGGTCTACCAAGGTGCGCTCGTCGTTGAACGCAAGCGCAAGGCTGATCGCGACTTCGGCGACGAGCTCGGTTTCCGGCCTCGGGATCAACACACGCTTGTCGACGTTGAGATCGAGCCGGCGGAACGACCAGCTGCCGAGCACGTACTGCAGCGGCTCCCCCGTTTGGTAGCGCGCCACCATCGCGTCGAGGTGGCTGACCATCCGAGTCATCGGTGTTTGGTCGAGACCTGCGAGGAACTCCTCTGGATCGGTTGACGACGCTGTTTCGCACATCCACCGCGCATGTTGACGATCGCCAATGACCGATGCGGTCTCGTCCCAGAGTCCCCGCCAAGTCACCGTGACGGCGGTGTGCTCAGACATCGCCTTCGGCGAGCAGGCGCGCCCGCTCGTCGGCCGCAAGCGCGTCAACGACCGGTTGCAAATCGCCACGCAACACTTCGGCCAGCCGGTAGATCGTGAATCCGATGCGATGATCGGTCACGCGATTTTCCTTGTAGTTGTATGTGCGAATTTTCTCGCTGCGCCCACCGCCACCGGTTTGGGAGCGCCGGGCATCAGACATCTCTTCGCGCCGCTCTCGCTCGGCCAGGTCGAACAACCGTGACCGCAGAACCGTCATTGCACGCAGCCTGTTCTGAAGTTGCGAGCGTTCGTCTTGCATCGACACGACAACGCCAGTCGGGCGGTGAGTAATGCGTACGGCAGAGTCCGTGGTGTTCACGCCCTGGCCACCTGGGCCGCTGGCACGAAACACGTCAATGTCGAGATCCCGATCATCGACTGTCACGTCGACATCGTCAACCTCGGGCAGCGCCGTCACCGTTGCCGACGACGTGTGAATACGACCCTGGCTCTCCGTCACCGGAACGCGCTGCACCCGGTGGGGACCGCCCTCAAACTTGAGGTTCCGCCATGCCGTTACCCCGCTGACCATGAGTGTCACCTCGTTGAAGCCGCCCATATCACTCAGGGTCGTCGACATCAGTTCCACCTTCCAACCCATGTTGGCGGCGTACGCGGAATACATCTCGAACAGATTTCTGGCGAACAGGTTGGCCTCTTCACCGCCTTCGGCACCGCGGATCTCCATGATGACGTTCTTGCCGTCGTGGGGATCGGTGGGCAGCATCATCTCGCGCAACTCATCAATCAGCTGCGGAAGTTCGGCGTTGACGTCGTCGATCTCGCCCTGGAGCAATTGACGTTCATCACCGTGGGCCTCAGGGAGCATCTCCTGCGCGGCTTCGCGGTCGGCGACACGGCTCTGATGGAGGCGGAACTTCTCCATGACCGGACCGAGGTGGTTGTACCGCTTCGACAGGATCCGCAGCTGTGAGGGGTCCGACAGGACTGCAGGATCACTGAGTTGGTGTTCGAGCGTCTCGAATTCGTCACCAACTTGGCTGAGTCGGGCGATCATGTCGGGTTCAGCCATGGCGATTCGATGTTAGTGCCGCCAATCGACGTTCTGCCGTGAGCGATCAGTCAAGAGCGATGAGTTCGATCGGGTTGAGCAGCAGTTCCGCCATGTCACGCGTGACCGGGACGAGGTCACGAGCCGGAACAGCGAGCCACACTGGCGTGCCGACCAGCCGTTGCACGTCGGCCACAAACGGAATCGCATCGAGGTCGACACCCGACGAGAACACGACATGTACAGCCTGGTCGTCGTGGGTGGCGCCTGCGGCCACGCACGGAATCGGATCCTTTAGATTTGGGCGGGGCGTTGGTGGCTCAACCGACGCCAGGCTGGCCAAGCCGACGCGACCCGGGTCTTGTTCGGCTTCCCAGCGAAGGTATCGCTCGGCACCGAGGCGGTTCAGCGGGTGCTGCCGTGCCGCAGCGGAACGGTGGGTAATCACCGTCGCGACCACCGACATGAGCGCCTCGGCAGTCGGCAGATCGCCATGCAACATCTGAAATGCTTCGCGATCAGCAGCACCAACGCCGACTTCAAGCCGAACGCCCTCACCACCGTCAAATGCTCCGTCCATCGGCGCCGCCGGCATCACGACGTCACTGAGCTCGGCGAAAAAGCCGACGGTGGGCTGATCGACGATGCGGCAGATTTCCAATCCACGAACCTCGCCGGCGATGGTGCCATGCTCGACATTGACCGCCGCACCCGAGTTGGTGATCATCTCGATCAGGTCGGGGTTGTCCATCGAGGCGCTGCGACGTTCGGGCAGCGGCTCAGCAACCGTCGGTAGCAATGTTCGATCTTCGGTGAACCACACGTTGATCGGAAAGTTGAACATCTCCGCGCGGCGTGCGACCGTGCCGCCACCGGCGTCAGCCACGACGTTGAGGGCAGTGGCTCCATGCCGAATTGCCCAGGCGAGCGATGCACCGAGGAGGCGGCACGCATCATCATCGACAAGGACCCACGCAGCATCTGCGTCGACGAGAGCGGACCCGCCAAGCAGTGGCACAGGTTCAGCCTCGATCACGCGACCAACATGGTCGCTCACCAGGGCGCGCAGCTTGATTCCGAGGAGCTGACCTCGACGTTGCGGGTCCATCGCAGCACTCATAAAGCGAACGCTACCGGCGCCCACCGGCCTCAGCCCGCGTGTCCAGATCAGACAAAGTAGCCATTCAGATCGACAACGAGGTCGACGGCACCTGCAGCGTTGAACGGGTCGACGCTGTCATTGGCCCCCAGCTTGGCGACCACCAGGGAAAACGCGAAACGCCGCCCCGTAGGACGGCGGTTCGTTCGTCGTTCTTGTCAATCTCTTAATCGACACCCTGCACGTTGGCAGAGGCGATGAGTCACTCCTCGACGTTGGACGGCGCACCCTTACGCTCGCCGTAGCGCTTGTTGAAGCGCTCCACGCGGCCACCGGAGTCAACAAGCTTCTGCTTGCCGGTGAAGAAGGGATGGCACTCGTTGCAAAGCTCGAGGCTCAGCGCGTCGACACCGGTCGACTTCGTCGTGAAGACGTTCCCGCAGGAGCATTTCACTGTGGTGTCGGTGTAGTGGGGATGAATGTCAGTCTGCATGGTTGTGTCCTTTGTTGATCTTCTGGTGCCGGCTGAAGAGCCTTCGTCGGCGACAGATCGGGTGGCGAGAGTGTAACCACGCGCGATTCTGTTTTGTTTCGGCGCAAAAGCGCCGGAATCACATTCCGGGTTGCTTGCCAATTTCGTTGAGGAACTCGGCATTGGTGCGGAACGTCTTGAGGCGATCGATCAATAGCTCGAGACCAGGGGCCCCGTTGCCACCGTCGGCGAGACCGCTGAGGACCCGGCGAAGCTTCCACACCATTTGGAGCTGCTTGCGATCGAAAAGGAGCTCTTCGTGGCGGGTCGACGACGCATCAACGTCAATCGCTGGGTAAATGCGCCGCTCGGCGATCTTACGATCGAGGCGAAGTTCCATGTTGCCGGTGCCCTTGAACTCTTCAAAGATCGCTTCGTCCATACGGCTGTTCGTGTCAACCAGCGCCGTGGCGAGAATGGTGAGCGAGCCACCCTCTTCGATGTTGCGGGCCGAACCGAAGAACTTCTTTGGCGGATACAGCGCTCCGGCGTCGATGCCGCCAGACAAAATCTTGCCACTCGAGGGAGCGGCCAGGTTGTATGCACGGCTGAGGCGAGTAATGCCGTCGAGAATAATCACAACGTCTTCGCCCTGCTCGACGAGGCGACGCGCCTTGGCAATGGCCATCTCGGCCACGTGGGCGTGCTCGTCGCTTGGGCGATCGAATGTCGACGAAATGACCTCGCCGCTCACGCTGCGCTTCATGTCGGTCACTTCTTCGGGACGCTCGTCGATGAGCAGCACGATCAGCTTGCATTCAGGGTTGTTGAGCTCGATCGACTGGGCAATCGTCTTCATGACCGTGGTCTTGCCAGCCTTGGGAGGCGACACGATAATGCCGCGCTGGCCCTTGCCAATCGGCGACAGCAGGTCGATGATGCGTGCTGTCATGTTCGCCGGGTCTGCCGGGTTCTCGAGGCGCAATTGCGAATCGGGGAATAGTGCCGTCAGGTCTTCGAAGCGTGGGCGCTTCTTCGCTGCTTCGGGGTCGCCGCCATTGACGGTCGAAACCTCGATCAGCTGCGGGTTCTTCTCGTTCCGTTGCGCTGCGCGCATCGAGCCGACGACGAGGTCGCCACGTCGCAGTCCGTACTGCATTGCCACCTTGACGGTGATGTAGGCATCCTGCTTGTTCGGGAGATACCCGTTAAGACGGAGAAAGCCGTATCCCTGGTCGTGCATATCGAGGTAACCGGTGACTTCGGTGGGCTCGTTGCCCTGGGACTGACCATCGAAATTTGTTTCGACGAAGTCAGCATCTTCGCCCTGGGGGCCATCGAATCCGCGGTTGGCGCCGCCCTTGCGACGCCGACGGCGGCGCTTGTTGTTGCCTTCGCCTCCGTCGTCGTTGCGGTTTTGGGCTCCAGGGTTGCGATTACCTTGCTGGCCGCCACCCTGGTTACCGCCACCCTGAGCTGCGCCCTGATTTCGGTTGCGGTTGGCGCCCTCACCGTTACGGCTTTCGCCGTCGGCGCGGTTGCCCTCGTTGTTCCGGTTGCGGTTGCGCTCGCCGGCATCGCCGTTGTTGCGATTCCGGTTGCGATCATTGTTCGACTTGTCGTCACCGGACGCGGCCTCGGTGTCAACTTCACTGGTCGTCGTGTTGACGCCATCAGCGAGTAGCTCAATTTCCCAGTCAGCGAGCGGATCACCGTCAGGGCCGAGCACCACGCCGGCGCCATCGGCGCCAGCCTTGTCGTTTTGTTTCGAAGCAGTTCTCGAAACAGACGACTGCCGCGCTTCGACGGGTTTGTCATCGAGTGCCGGTTCGCGCTTCTCTGCGATCTTTGCGGCGGGAGCCGGGGCGGCGGCCTTCGGGGCCGGCGCGCTAGACGGGCCCGTAGTTTCGAGAATTTTGTCGATGATTTCTGACTTCTTCAGACGGGCAGGGGCCTTGACGCCGAGCGCCTTGGCCATTTCCAGAAGTGTGTCTTTGTCCTTGGATTCCAGGACGGACTGTTCGAGTGCGGCAGCGGCCACGTTGTTCCTCTCCTTCCGCGCCCGATTGGGGCTGTACGGAAAGTGATCGTGCCAGAGGACTGAGGGGTCAGAACACGCCCGACGGAGTTTCTCTGAACGGAATTCGCAAACAACCGAAAGCTCGGGATGCGACTCGGCGAACCGAATGACCACACGTTAGCCCGCTGCTGATTGGGAATGCAACGCGTGTCGTTTACCGACCGAGCGCCAGCAGGTCGCCGGAGTTGCGGCTGGCGTCACACCGAAACGTGTGCCGCGCTCTGGCTCGTGAGGGGATCGCGCTGCCAGTTCGCCCACCGCTGATCCAGTTCGAGGCCCGCCAGTTGCGCCATGACGTCGATTGCCATCTCACGATCGTGGCAGATCAACCCGTTGCGACGAAGCACGGTGTACGTGAGGATTTCGCCTCCGGTGAGACTCGCGCGTAACGGCTCGCCGGCAGAACCGTCAGCGTGCTGTGAGTTCCTCGACCAGCGCTTGCACGGTGGCGAGGTCGTTGGCAACGGTCTGGGTGCGTTCCTCACGGTCAAAGAGGTCAGCAAGGTGCGCCGGCAGCGCGGGACGAATACCAATGGCCTGTTCGACTGCATCGGGGAACTTT
>Ga0115001_10003694_pt1 | contig 11375 bp, 11 predicted proteins | sample ArcticOcean_MG_C_12_FD_89869 | JGI IMG/M metagenome (GOLD analysis project Ga0115001, IMG submission 89869) | Marine microbial communities from western Arctic Ocean - ArcticOcean_MG_CB8_130 | ecosystem: Environmental > Aquatic > Marine > Oceanic | place: Arctic Ocean: Canada Basin | collected... | reverse complement strand
GAACAAAATCATAATTCTTAACATTCTTTCTGTTTACAAATGAAATTTTAATATTAAATTTATCAATTTTTACCTCTTCGTAATATGAGCTTTTTAATGCGGTTATATATAATGCATATCCTAAGAAAACAACTTCAACACCATAAAAAGGAATTGCTAAATACACATTAATCACACTTAATATCATAGCAATTACTAAAACGAACAAAGCGAAAGCTATATAAATTTTTTTTATCAACTTCCAGGACATCGCAGGATTGGGGCGAATAATTAAACGATGCTCATCTAGTTTTAAGGGTGTATATTCAATCATAAATATTTTTAGTATTTCATTAAGCAAGCTTAATTAATTAAAGCTTTATCAATTTCTATAATTATTCAATCTATGAATTGTAGCAAATCATTTACAACCGGCTTTAAATAAAATAGTCACATCACAAGATTAGCTCGCAGAATTTGTATCTTTTATTAACTTTAACCATTCACGCGCTAAAGTTTCTTTTGTAAATTTTTTCACTTTATTTTGTGCAATTTTTATCCGACTTGAGTATAAATTTGGATTTAAGAGAAATTTTTTAAATTCATGGTGATTATCTATGTCAGCAAATTGATTATCAAAATCAAGATATGATTTATATTTAGTAGCGGCAACTGGTAATCCAAGAGCAAATGCTGTTATCAAGCGATTATGACTTACGCCATTTTTTTTATTGTCTGTAATGTCTCCAGGAATAATAATTCCAGAAACTAATTCTGCTGCCTTTAGCATATTAGGTATGCTCCAATGCTGAAGTTGGATATTTAAATTATTAGGTTTTTTTATAAATCTTGATTGCTCTTGAATCATCTCTAATCCTATTTCAGATGTTTGAATTATTAAGTTATATTCTTTTGAGGAATCCCAATTTGGGATTAGGTTAAATAAATATTTTAAATTTGAATGATGTCCAAAAAATAAAAAATCATTATTTTGATTATTTTTTATTTTTTGAATTTCTATCTCAATGGGATCCTCGATAATCGAAACATTAGTAAATTTAGGTATAAGCTGTGATTTTAATGTTTCGCTTGAAGTAATTATTTGATCATATTCTTTTAATGCATTGCTATAGAATTTACCTGCTAATGTTTCATAAAGAAGGTGGCTATCAGTGTAGTCAAAATATATAACTTTACCTTTATCTCTTTGAGACTTGATGTATCCAGACCATTTGTCAAATAAATCTTTTCTGTTTGCAGGAAATTTACCAATAAACAAAAAATCAATGTTGTTACTATTAGAAATAGATTCATCAATGGTTATGCTGTAATTTTTAAAAATTGGAAGTGTGAATAGCCCAGTTCTAATCCTTATGCTGGCAATATTTTTCTTCACAATATCATCAGACTGATTTATTTTGTATGGCACTAACCAATGAATATTTTTCATTTACTTTACCTTTTATTAATTCTCAGCGGGTCTATTTTAATCTTGCGTAAGCCAACAATTTCAGAACAGTAAGGTAATTTCATAGAAAAATTATGCCATAATTATTCAATGAGATACTTACTAATATTTAATTATTTTTTACTCAATAAATTGGGTAAAAAAATGCGTAACTATTGCGTAAAGTTATTTTTGAACATAAAAAAGGGTTTACCTTTAAAACCCTTTTTAAATGGTGCCGAGAGCGAGAATCGAACTCGCACGTTGTCGCCAACGCGGGATTTTGAATCCCGTGCGTCTACCAATTCCGCCATCCCGGCAAGATAGAGCGGACATTATAGCAACCTATAACATTAAATGAATATTGAATATTTTAATTACGAACTACCAAAAAAACTAATAGCCCAATATCCTCCGAAAAATCGTGGTGAAAGCAAGTTGTTAGTGGCTAACCCTTTTCTTCATAAACTTCAAAATTTATCATTTCAAAATTTTATAAGCCTTATACGTCCAAATGATTTAATCATCTTTAATGATACTAAAGTTATAAAGGCTAGATTATTTGGACAAAAAGAGACTGGGGGTAAAATTGAAATTTTAATTGAGCAAGTTCTTGATGATCAAAACGCATTAGCAATGATTAAATCCTCAAAAAAAATAAATATAGATTTAAAAATAATAGTTTCAGGTAAATATGTCGTTCAAATTCTTGAAAGAAAAGATAATTTATTCTTAATAAAGATAAATCAAGGGTCATTTCACGAGCTAATGGAATTAAATGGGCGTGTCCCTTTACCTCCATATATAAATCGACCAGATGAAGTAGATGATATTGAAAGGTATCAAACTGTATTTGCAAAACATAAAGGTGCTGTTGCTGCGCCAACTGCAGGACTTCATTTTTCAGAGGCTGATTTCGAGTTATTCAATCAAAATAAAATTAATTACACTTTTATTACGCTGCATGTTGGGGCTGGAACATTCCAACCAGTTAAAGCGAAAAATATAGATCAACATACTATGCATAGTGAAAAATTTGAGATTACAAATGAAACAAAAAATAAAATTAAAATGGCCAAAAAGGAAGGTGGTCGTATAATTGCAATTGGTACGACAGTTTTACGTGCGCTGGAGAGTTCATATATTAAAAATGAAATTATAACCGGACATCAAGAAACAAAAATTTTTATAAAACCAGGATATAAATTTAAATTAGTTGATAGTTTATTTACTAATTTTCACTTACCTAAAAGTACGTTACTTATGTTAGTGTCTGCTTTTGCTGGTTATGAATTTACAAAAAAAATGTATAGTCATGCAATAGAAAAAAATTATCGTTTTTTTAGCTATGGTGATGCAATGTTTATTGAACAAAAATTTATAAGCCATGACTAACAATTTTAATCAACATTAGGAAATAACATGCTCAAAAATATACTTATAGTAGCTTGCTTAACAATTTTAACTTCTAGTTATACATATGCTGAAATAAATAAAAATGCTGAATTTATTTTTAAAATAAATCTTACAAAAAAACCAACAACTAGGCCTCAGACAATTGCCTACGTGCCAGATGAGAAAAAATATTATATTGCAGATGGTGGTTTGGCTGCTCGCGGTTCAGACTATGAGGCTCCAATATCAAAATCTCTTATTCACACCTTCGATGAAACTGGTAAATACATCGAGTCCACAAGAGCTGGCTTTGATAATCGATCAATTTATTTTAATGAACGATCTTTAAAGCTAGAAACAATTACATACAATGTATCAACTGCTGCTGGATTTGCGCCAATGACCGGGATATTTTCACTCGAATTAGATAAAAAAGGTTTGTTGACTGCAAAATCAGAAGTTGTTTCTCAACCTTCGGCATCATTTGGAGCTGCAGGAACGATGCCGACATATGATTCAAAGAATGATCTATATTATGCAAAACAAGAAAATTCTAATCGTGTTTTTGTATTAGATGGTAAATCAAAAGAATTAAAAAAAGAAATTAAATTAGACTTCGAGACACCGAAAGTATTACATCATGATGTTGCCTCAAATTTTGTAGCTTTTACAGGAAAGTCTGGTGAAGAGTTAATTTTATTAGATGTTGATCATAAAAGATTTCTTGTTTATAACAAAGATGGCAAATATCAGGGATCAAGTGCACTTCCTAAATCTTTAAAAATTAGAGCACAAAATCATTTCAATGGCCTAGGTTACACATTAAATGGTTACTACTTTATCTACTTAGATTCAGATGGAGAATTTGGAAGCTACCATGCCTACAAAGTAATAAAATAAAGCTACTTTAAATATTTTTCTAAGGATTCTAGATCGATCAACTCAGATTCTTCTGCTTCTCTTTTTTTATATTCCACCCTCTTTGCTTTAATCGTTTTATCACTTACAGTTATGCGATGAGGAATTCCTAGTAACTCTGCTTCACTAAACATTACGCCTGGCCTTAAACCTCTATCATCCAAAATAACATCGCAACCCAATCCTAATAGTTGATTATAAATAGAGTCTGTAAATTTTTTAACTTCCTCGCTTTTATCATAGCCAATTGGTGTGAGAATTACTTCAAATGGAGCTATAGAACTTGGAAATATAATTCCTTTTTCATCGTGGCCTTGCTCTATGGCTGCAGCCACAATTCTTGAAACACCAATACCATAGCAACCCATCAATAAAGGTTTTGACTTTCCTGATTCATCAATAAATTCTGCTTTCATAGCCTCTGAATACTTTGTTCCTAATTGAAAAATATGCCCTACCTCAATCCCACGACATGTTTTTAATTTATCTCGATCGGGATGATTTTTTGCAACTTCGCTATTCGCAGCGAAATCTGTCTCTTCGCTATAAACAAGTTCATCTTCTCCAGAATCTGCTAAAACATGAAATTCATGTGAACCATCGCCGCCTATTGCTCCATTGTCAGCTTGAACAGCCCTAAAATTTAACCCTATAGCTTCAAAGATTTCACTATATGTCTTATACATTTTTTCATAACTATTTTTTAAACAATCAGTATCTGTATGAAATGAATATGAATCTTTCATTAAAAACTCTCTTGCACGCATCACACCGAACCTCGGTCTTATTTCATCTCTAAACTTCGTTTGTATCTGATAAAAATTAATAGGTAGCTGCTTATAGCTATTAATTTCTCTTCTTACAATATCGGTTATTACTTCTTCATGCGTAGGGCCAAAACAAAAAAGGCGATCATGCCTATCTTTTATTTTAAGCATTTGAGGCCCAAAGACATCCCATCGGCCAGATTCTTCCCAAAGTTCCGATGGTTGAATTGCAGGCATAAGTAACTCAATTGCCCCAGCTTCATTCATTTTTAATCTAATTATAGATTCTATCTTTCTTAATATTTTTAGCCCCATTGGCATCCAACTATAAAGGCCTGATCCTAGGCGGCGAATTAAGCCTGCACGAATCATTAATTTATGACTAATTAATTCAGCCTCAGCAGGGGCCTCTTTCAGAGTGGAAATATAGAATCTAGATGCGCGCATAATTATATCTAATATTGCTTTATTGATTTTGTTAATTCTTTAATATCTTGCCACAATTTTTTCTTTTTCTCTGGACTTTTAACCATTTCTTTTAACGAAACAGACGAAATGTATGGAATAGTTAAATTTTCCTTCTCTATTAACTTATCTAGACCCTGTTCAAGAAAAATTAAATACTCGCTTGATTTGATTTCACTTATAAGCTCAGACTCTTGGGTTATCTTTATAGGTTGTAGCTGATTTAATTTATCAGATAGAGAATCTAAATAGACGCTAATTTTTTTAAATAATTGTAATTCGCCAGTGTCGGACAAATTAAAAATTGGAGCTAAAAACAAAACATTAAGATCATTTAATTTAATTTTTTTTAAATAGTATATAGATGAATTAGTTGGCAATTGGCCACTTTCAGCGTTAACTTTTTTCGGAAGTGTTACCCATATAGGACTTAAACCGAGCTCATCATATACTAATGACTCTTTTATTATTTCTTTATTCATATAGCCAAGCCCATTAAAATTGCATCTTCTTTGCAATCTCTATTTTGATAATAATTATTTCGGATTCCTATCTCATTAAATCCATTATTTTCATACAACCGAATTGCTAACAAATTAGATCTTCTGACTTCAAGAAAGATATTCACAATATTTTCATTTCTGCATTCATTAAAAAGATCTTTAAGCATCAACTTTCCAAAACCATTTCTTTGTAAGTCTGACTTTACAGTTATATTTAATAATTCACACTCATCTGATGCAAATAAAGCAATGTAATAACCAATAATATCAGTTTCATTTTTTAAAACCTTAAATAAATTCTTAGCATCGTACGAATCAATAAAATTTTTATTAGTCCATGGTGTTAAATGGCATCTATTTTCGATTTTAACAACCGCACCTAAATCTTCTTTAGTAAAAAAATCTATTTTATTAGCTTTATTCATCTAAAAGATTATTTGTTACTAAGTCTTTCTTTTGTAGTTTGGGCAACTTTATTTCTAATATAAATTGGAGCGGCATTCTTTAAATTAAACCCGCTCCCAAATTGACCAATTGATAGAATACCAATTGCTGAAGCTAGCGAGCATTTATCTTCAAAATACTCTAGCTCAATATCGCTATATTGAAACCGTAATTCTTTTTTATAAATACCCAGACCAGAGCCAATAACTATTGCTTTTTTTATTTTTGGTAGTTTAGGTAATTTAGTTGGGTTAAAAAGTCCTGGTTCTATAAGAGAGGTTATAGTGTCATTCCTATTTTGATATATTCCTAAATAAACTTGGCCCATCCTCGCGTCAATGCATGAAATACAATTTTCATGATTTGATAAAAAGGCTAAGGCCTCAAGTGTGTTAATACCAATAATTGGTAAATTATTGGTATAGGCAACTCCATATGCAATTCCGCAAGCAACCCTAATACCTGTGAATGAACCAGGCCCTGCGCCAAAAGCAATAGCGTCTATGTCTTCAATCTTTAAATTACTTTCGCTCAATAACAATTTTATTTCTGGTAGTATCTTTCCAGAATAATCCTTGCCTAATGGAAAGCTCTTCTCAGTAATTACTTTTCCATTTATCAAAGCAATTGAAATAATTTCAGTGCAAGTATCTATAGATAGTATTCTCATCACAATATTATAAGTGTTTTAAGAATTCTATTACATCATCTTGCTCTCTCGTTCTTTTAAAATCTGGGAGGCTGCGCCAGAATCTTTTTCCATACGGTTTAGATACAATTCTTTGATCACAAATCATCAATACTCCTTTATCCATTTCATCACGTATCAACCGTCCGGCACCTTGTTTGAGTGCAATAATTGCTTTTGGTAGTTGGAATGTCATAAAGGCGTTAATCCCTTTATCTGAAAGCATATTAATTTTTGATTCGAATATGGGGTCACCAGGAGATTGGAATGGAAGTTTATCAATTATTACTAATGAAAGATTAGGTCCTCTTACATCAACTCCCTCCCAAAAACTTAGAGAGCCAATTAGAATAGCATTACCATGGCTTTTAAATTGCTCCAATAGTTTTGTTTTAGAACCAGTTCCTTGAGTGAGAATTGGGTAACTAATATTATTTCTTTCAAATTCCTCTTTTATCAAACTGGTTATTTCATTCATTGATTTAATACTAGTTGATAAAATAAATGCTCTTCCCTTTGAGGCGATAATTAGTGGGTAAATATGACTCACCAAATGATTATTAAACAATCTATTAGAAGTTTCTGGCATATCTTTAGGTACATATAAATATGCATTTTCAGTATAGTTAAAAGGGCTTTTAAGTAATTTAGTGTTTGCATTTTCTAGGCCCATTAAAGATTGAAAATGGTCGAAGCTTGAATTTACTGCTAACGTTGCCGAAGTAAAAATCCAAGCTGTTTCGTTAGTCTCTTGAAATTTTCTAAAATTATCCGCAATACTTATAGGAGTTATATTGAGCTGAATAGATTTTAAGAATATTTCAACCCAGTAAACATAATTTTGCTCAGTTTGTTTATTCCAATTTTTTAATTTAGAAACAATGTCTTCAGTGCGCTCTAAAAGTTTTTTAAATTCAACGTCTTGATCGGTATACGCACTAAAAAATTTACAAAGCTTATCAAGATGAACTAATAAATCTATTATCTTTCCTTTAAAAGAATCTAATTTTTCTATTTTTTCAATACCAATCCTTTGATTTCTTATTTCAAAAAAAGAACTTAATAAATGAGTTGCATCTACTATTAATTGTGATAATTCTATTAATTTTTTTTTGTCAGTTATATGCTTCGAAAGAATCTGTTGCACATCTTGAATTAAGTAAATGATTTGATTTGTAGAAATATTTTGACCGAAAAAAATTGAAGCGATTTCGGGTATTTGATGAGCTTCATCAAAAATAACTGTAGTAGCTTTTGGTAAAATTTCTGATAATTCAGCATCTTTTAAAACCAAATCAGCAAAGAAGAGGTGGTGATTAACAATCACAACTTCAGAAGTGATTGCTTTTTTTCTAGCCTTTATTAAAAAACAGCTTTTATAAAATTCACAATCTTGTCCCAAACAATTTTCTTTAGTTGAAGTTACAAAGGGCCATATGGTTGATGCTTCTGGAATATTATTAAACTCAGATATTTCTCCTGACTCACTATGGTCTGATATTTTTTTTATTTCATGAATATATTTTGCATCTTCTTTATTTAAAAATTTACCCTCAAGTATTGCATTTTCCATTCTTAACTGGCAGATATAATTTGATCTTCCTTTAAGGATATTAATATCAATAGGAATCTTAAGGGCGTCACGAATGGTTGGTATATCTTTAAAAAACAATTGGTCCTGCAGGTTCTTAGTTGCAGTAGAAATTACTACTTTTCCGCCATTTATTAAAGCTGGGACTAAATAAGAGAAAGTTTTTCCTACGCCCGTTCCAGCTTCCACAATTAATGAATTTTTATCTTCAATTGCTTCATTAACAATTTTGGCCATCTCAACTTGATCTTCTCGCTCGTGAAAATTCCTAACAAGCTCGCTGAGAGGGCCTGAGGTTTTAAAAAAATTTTCAATTATTTGTTTTTTTTTCATGTAATTTTAAATTTACTATCAATATTAGGAACTAAATTAGCAAGCCTTATGTCTTGTAGGTAGCATTTAAAGATTTATATGATGCTTATGTTACACAAATTAAACATTAATATTTTGTACAAAAAATATATTTTTATTATGTAGTTTTTCATATTTAATGTTTTCTCACACATTACGAGAGAGATTTGATGTATATTCTGATTTATAAATTACTAAATTTAAAGATGAAAGTATAATATGCGAACAAAACTAGAAAAATTTTTACTAATACTTGGTGGAGCTATCGTTGGTATCATCATCAGTATTAATTTGCCAGTCTTTGCTGACAAGACAAAATCAACAACCCTTCCAATAGATGAACTTAGGACTTTTGCAGAAGTGTTTGGGAAAATAAAATCTGATTATGTTGAAGAGATTGAGGATAAAAAATTAATTAACGAGGCGCTAAGTGGGATGCTGTCTGGGTTAGACCCGCACTCATCTTTTTTAGATTTAGATCAAACTAAAGATTTACAAGCAGGAACAGCTGGTGAGTTTGGTGGGCTTGGAATTGAAGTTGGTATGGAGGATGGGTTTGTTTTAGTAATCTCGCCTATTGAGGATACTCCTGCATACAAAGCTGGATTAAAAAGTGGTGATTTAATTATGAAGCTTGATTCTACAGCCGTTAAAGGTCTAACTTTAAATGATGCTGTAAAATTAATGAGAGGAAAGCCGGGTACATCAATAATATTACAAATTTTAAGAAAAGGGGTTAACGCTCCATTTGATTTAAAAGTAACTAGGGCACAGATTAAAACAAAAAGCGTTAAAGCAAAACTTATTGAACCTAACTATGCATATATTAGAATCACTCAATTTCAAGAAAGAACCGGGGAAGATCTTGCTGAAGCCATTAAGAAATTAAGAGCTGAAAATAAATTTGCTTTCAATGGAATCATTCTGGATATGAGAAATAATCCTGGAGGACTTCTTAATTCATCAGTGGCAGTATCTGCTGCCTTTTTAAAAGAAGGTGATTTAGTTGTATATACCGAAGGTAGAGCACCTGACTCAAAAATGAATCTAACAACATCTCCTGAAAATTTTATCAGAAATAATCCGGAAAAAAATAATTTTCTTAAGGATTTGCCAGCGGATATTAAAGATACTCCTATGGTAGTCCTCATTAATAATGGATCTGCTTCAGCTTCAGAAATTGTTGCGGGTGCTTTACAAGACCATAAGCGTGCATTAATAGTTGGAACTAGGAGTTTTGGTAAAGGGTCAGTTCAAAGCATTCTTCCTATGATGAATGGAACTGCCATCAAGCTTACAACTGCACGGTACTTTACTCCTAATGGAAGGTCTATTCAGGCAAAAGGTATTGAGCCAGATATTATTGTTGAGGATGGCATGGAAGATATTGCTATTAGAGAATCTGATTTAAATAATATAATATCCAACCCTGAGGATGATCAAACTAATGAGACAAAACCAGACCTTAAGGAAGTAAAAGACGGTCCGACTGGTAATGGTTCAGAAGCTTTGAAAAACTTTAAGCCTACTAAATTTGGCGAGAAAGATGATAAGCAATTTTTAGAGGCATTAAATATTCTTAAAGGTATTGATCTTTATCAAAAGAACTAACTTTAAACTTAATGATTGATTCTATTATTAATGAGATTGATAAAGCTCTTAAGGTCTTGACTGTTTCTTCCAATTCTCAGAGATCAAGACCAGATGTAAATTTTAGAGAATCGGACGCTTTAACCCCCCAAGAAAAAGAAAATCATAGTAAATTTATGCGTGTTAATCACTCTGGAGAAATATGCGCACAAGCTTTATACCGTGGTCAGATTTTTTTTAATCAAAATAAAAAAATTGAAAAAAAATTAAAAGAGGCTGCAACAGAAGAACTTGACCATTTAGTATGGTGCCAATCAAGAATTAAGGAGCTAGGCGGAAGTACAAGTTATCTTAATCCAATTCTTTACTTTGGTTCGTTTGCAATTGGAAGCGTTGCTAGCATTATTGACGAAAAATATAATTTAGGATTTTTATCAGAAACAGAAAAACAAGTATCATTTCACTTAGAAAGTCATTTAAGTAAAATCTCTCCTAAAGATAAAAGAACAATTTCAATAATTAAGCAGATGAAAAAAGATGAAGAAAAGCATGAAGCATCGGCAAAGTTAATGGGGGCTGAAGAATTGCCAAATTTTATTCGCAAAACTATGAAATTCACATCTAAAATCATGACCGCGTCAACATTTAGAATTTAAAAAAAATTTTATCGTATAATGCTTCATGGGAAAAAACTTTCAAGATGCTTTTGGTCACCATAAAAATAAAAATCTACAAGAAGCAAAAAAAATTTAGTAGGTGTCAATCAAATTTACCCCTCACCCATATCTAATGAAAAATTTTAATGACATATTGGCAACATTTTCAGATATAAACAATATTAAGGAAATTAAATTATTTAATGCTAATGGCTATGAAACTGGTAATATTTTAAACATACCAGGCTCACAAGGATCGATAAAATTATACAACCATCTATTTCTTATTTTTGGTGAATTAAATAAGAATGCAGCTATTGAAGGTTTATATCTTTATTGTGAGCATGTTGAAGATGCTAAAAATAATCCAGGAAAACATCCTAATATCGATCGCTTACTAGATATCGTTAAAACAAAAGAGACGCTTAGAATAGAAATTATTTAAAAATAGACTCTAGGAAAATAGTCGCTAAGTTCAAACCTAACTTTCCTGATTTTTGAATTAATTTTTGTGCTTTATCTTTTTCTTCTGGGACAATATACCCATAGTAATAAAGAAGCCCAAGCCCAAATAATGCTTT
>Ga0115001_10003690_pt1 | contig 11379 bp, 11 predicted proteins | sample ArcticOcean_MG_C_12_FD_89869 | JGI IMG/M metagenome (GOLD analysis project Ga0115001, IMG submission 89869) | Marine microbial communities from western Arctic Ocean - ArcticOcean_MG_CB8_130 | ecosystem: Environmental > Aquatic > Marine > Oceanic | place: Arctic Ocean: Canada Basin | collected... | reverse complement strand
TTTTTTCATGATTTACTTATTTTAAAATATTAGTTTTTTTTCTAAATTCATTCAAGAGATTTAATAAAGATTTTTCAAAACTAATAGTTGATTTCCATTTAGTGTGATTTTTAAATTTATTTACCGAAGGTATTTGCAATGTTACATCTTTTGTTCTTAATAAATTTTTATCAACTTTACATTTTATTTTATTTTTTGAAAATTTAATCATTTTTTTTAAGAAGTCAGCAACTTTATAAAATTTGTTGCCCCCTATATTGTAAATTTCACCTACTTTACCTTTTTTTGCGGTAACCCAATATGCTTCCATTGCGTCATGCAAATCTAAAAATGATCTTATGCTGTTTAAATTTCCATGAGATAAAATCTTTTGTTTACCTTTTTCTATTTTTGAAATCTGAGATGCAAAAGAAGATTGAAATAAATTTAATCTTCGTGGATTGTTATAAGTAAACATTCTAGTTATTATTATATTTAATCCATATACCTGTATGTAAAGTTGAGAAAGTAAATCCTGAAAAGATTTAGACACAGCGTAGGGGCTAACCGGTCTCATTATCTGATTTTCGGTTATAGGTGTTTCTTTTTTGCTAACAACACCATAAACTTCAGAAGTACTACAGTGTATAAAAAGTGACTTTAAATTACATGTTCGAATAGATTCTAATAGATTAAGTGTGGTGTGTAAGTTATTAGCTATAAATTTATGAGGAAAATCGAAAGATTTTCTTACATCTGCATTTGAGGCTAAATTAAAAACTAAATCAGGTTTAATTTTTTGAATTATTTTTTTAGTTTTTTGAAAATTATTTAAATCTATTTTATAAAAAATTATTCTTTTTTTAAATTTTTTTTCTAAAATTTTTTTAAATTTATCCGATCTATGCAAACCATATATTTGAATTTTTTTATCTTGTGTTAATATATGTTCTGCTAAATAACTTCCACCAGAACCGGCAATACCTGTTATTAAACATTTTTTAAAATTTCTATTGATTTTTTTCAATGTATCCTTTTAAATTTTTATAGTGTTAAGAAAATCACAAATTTTAATGATTTTTTCTCTTTTTAGAGTAGGGTAATTTCCAATATAATATCCAAAATTATGAACATGCTCAACATTCTTATAGTTTTTAAAATTTATATTTCCTAGAATATTTTTTAAATAGGGTTGTCTTAATTGATTGCCACCACCGGCATTGCCTCTTCTAAATTCAATATTTGATAAAGAAAGTTCTTTTTCAAACAAATTTCTCTTTATCATTTTGTTAGTTCTTAAAACTATTGGAAATGCATAATTGCAACTTCCTTCCACTTTGTAGTCTGTAAAATATCTAGTTGTATCTAAATTTTTTAAAAATAAATTAAAATTTTTAATTCTTTTTTGATTATTTTTATTTAAATTTTTTAATTGGCTTAAGCCTATAGTTGCTCCTATTTCTGTATTTCTAAAATTTAATGTTGGATATAAAAAAATAAATTTTGGTGACAAATTTTTATATTTACTTATCATTTTTTTTTCAAAAACTTTATTTTTTGCTTCACGAACCATTCCGTGTGACCTGAGCATTTTTGAGATTTCATAAATTTTTTTTTCATTAGTACAAATCATGCCTCCTTCAATAGTTGTCATATGATGAGCGTAATAAAAAGAGAAGTTTGAGATCAAACCATAAGTACCTAATTTTTTATTTTTATGTTTTGCTCCATGGCTTTCACATACATCTTCGATTAAATGTACTTTTCTTTTTTTTAATTCTTTTAAAAAATTATCATTCAGCCCATTAAATCCTTGTGCGTGAGTTATGAATACAGCCAATGTTTTTCTGCTAATCTTTTTTAAAACTTGATTTGTGTCCATTGATAAATTTGAAAGATTAATATCTACAAATATTGGTTTAAAACCATGCATGATTATTGAATTTACATCAGAGACCCATGTTAATGTTGGAATTATAATTTCATTTTTTTGTGTATTTTTATTTAAAATTTGTAAAATTTTTATACTTATAAAATTTGCCGAAGATCCAGAATTAACAAATGTTGAATATTTAACTCCTAACCATTTAGACCACGCTTTTTCAAACTTCTCAACTTGTGTTGATTGAGTTAAAACAATACTTTTTTTTTTTAATAATTCCTTAACTTTTACCAGATCAAGATTGGTAAAGTTATTATGCATTAATGGATGGTTGAGTTTCATTTTATCTTTTTAAATCTTTAAACAATATTTCACTTCCACTTGATGAAAAACTAAATGGAATATTTATCATCTTATTATTTTTCTTAATAAAGCTTTTTTTAACCTCATCTCTAACATAAAATAGAAAAAAACCTCCACCACCCGCTCCTAGAATTTTACCCCCCAAAGCACCTTTTTTTAAAGCGTTTTCATATAAACTATCTATACTGTCGTTTGAAATTGAGCTACTTAACTTTTTTTTTGTTAACCAGGCTGAATGTAAAAGTTTGCCAAAATCATCAATATTTCCTTTTTTAAGAATTTCTTCTCCATTTTTAACATAATCAACCATGTCTTTAATGTAATTTTTATTAGTTGTTATCAATTTTCCTGCGTACGTTTTTGCTATTTCTTGAGATGTTCTTTTAACACCTGTGTAAACTAATAAAAGATTTTTTTCTAATTTTGCTAAATTTTTATTTTTTTTAAAATTATAAAATTTAAATTCATTATTTTTTTTAAAAATTATTTTGTTAAAACCACCTACCGCTGTAGCTAACTGGTCTTGTGAGCCAACAATTTCTTTCATTATGTTTTGTTCAAAAAAAATTGCTTTTTTACCGATCTCTATATTTGAAATTTTTTTGTTAATCAAAAAATATAATGCTTTCATTAGACCAACGGTAAAAGCTGAACTCGACCCCATTCCACTTCTAGCAGGTAAATCTCCATCATAATGAATTTCTAGTCCTTGCTTAATTTTTAGTAAATTTAGTAAATTTTTTACTGTCGGGTGTTGAATATCTTTTATATTTTGTACATTTTCTATTTTTGACCACACAATTCGAAACTTATGCTCAAAAAAAGTAGGTAAGACTCTACACGTTATATACAAATGTTTATTAATAGACGTTGAAAGAACCGAACCGGAATATTTATTATACCAAACAGGGAAATCGCTACCACCACCAAAAAAAGAAATTCTGTATGGAGTTTTTGTAATAATCACTATCTATTTTACCTTTGAACTATATTTAGTTATATACTTTTTTTTAATTCTTAATAATTTTAAAGACATTTTTTATAATTTTTTTTTCATCAGGTGGTAAATTATCTACACTACTATGGTGTCCGGCTGTCTTATCGTCTAACCCTAAAACGTTAATTTTTTTATTGGTTTTTTCATTTAGTTTATGCGCTAATACTCTTAAAATACCATCTGCATAATCGTTATCAGTCATTAAGACACCATATTTACTTGTCTTTATTGCTTTGATCCAACTACTTTCAATTCTAAATGGTTTTAAGTCTACTAAATGAATTATACCAACTTTTAATCCTTTGGACTCTAGAATTTTTTTTGCTTTTTCAGCAGAAAATCTCGTTATAGATATTGGCATTAATATAATATCCATATTTTTTTTTACTTTATTTTTAAATTCCTTCTTATTTGAATAGCTTTTTCTGTGCTCAGAAATATAAAAAACATCAGTATTTTTTATAAATTTTTTATATACTTTTTTATATTCATTATTTGACATAGGTGAATAAATCTTAATTCCAGGCATTTTATAAATTATTGAAATATGACTTGACCCTGATACAGGACCAATGTTTCCCTCGGAGGATATTCCTCTGATAAAAATAGGGCAAGGAATTTTCCAAATTTCTTTAGATTTACAAGCATAATTTACAATAAACGTACAATTAAACCAATTGTATCCCTGGTAGCGAATTATATAAATTGGTCTTCTGTTTACCAGACCTGATCCAGTAACGATCCCTCCTCCAGCTACGTCGGCCATTGGCAATTCTATAACTCCATCTTTTTCATATAATTTAGGCAACGTACCTGCTACCCATCCGACTCCTGTAAGATTTTGTCCAAAAACTTGACTCTTCTTTTTCTTTAAATGATACGTTGTTATTTCTTTAATGGTTTCTCTTAGTTCTTTTGCCATAAATTATTTATTTTATTTTTAATGTTTTGATCAATAATATTAGCTTTTTTTCCAATAATTTTTTTTAACATAAGGTGCCTGTCAAATACTTTCTGGGTATCTACTCCTGCACCTGAATGCCAAAAAAGTCTATTCGTGTGTATATTAATAAGCATTGGTTTCTTAAAAATATTTTTTTTTAATAATTTATAAATAAGTTTAGGGTCATCTTTTACATCAAAAGAATCTACTCTAAAAGCTTTTGCCACATCTTTTGCTTTCCAATCTCTCCGCTCATCTTTTTTTGTAAGGACTGCATAGTTATTGTCCTCAACTACGAATAATATTGGTAATTTTTTTTTTGAAACCCATGAGAGTGTGGCAAGTACATAGTCTTCTTCTATTGCGGCATCTCCTATAAAAATAATAGTAGGTTTTTTAGAAGAGAAACAAGCACCTGCGCCTATACAAGCATTACTGCCCATAAATCCATCATGTCCATACATGTTTATTTTGGGTGAATGAATTGATAGAGAACCTCCCATTCCGTAAGTACATCCAGATTTTTTTCCTTTAAGCTCATTAATAAGTTTTATTACATCTCCACCAAAAGAAAGATATATTGAGTGCCCTCTATGTTGCCCAAAAAGTAATGGCTTAATTTTTTTTTCTTTTATAATTTGAGCAATTGAAGCTGGTACGTATTCTTGACCTGCTGATAGATACACTGGAAATTTAATTTTATCACTTTTTATTCTTTTAAAAACTTCATTTTCAAAATGTCTACACAATGAAGCCTTTTTGAAAACTTCTAGTATAAATTTTTTTTGCATTTATTTAATCTCCTAGTAATTTTCTTTTAAGTTTTATTTTAGTTGTTGATTTTATATCTTTAACTGCTTCTGGACCAAATTTATTTTTTAGTAAATGAAGATATTTTGGATTTGTATGATATTTATCCCATGCTTTGTCTCTAAAATCTAATATCTCTGCCGCTGATAATATTGTCGACGGAAGATTTTGTGTGTTATAGGAGTGTTGACTATATCCAGAATATTTATTTGGAAGTTTAATATTTTTATTTCTTGCCTCTAAATACAGTGGACTACCAGGGTAAGCCATTGCACAGTAAAAATTGACCATTTCTGAGTTTGTTTCCTCTGCAAATGCATATGTAAACTCTAAGCTTTCTTTTGTTTCATCTGGCAGGCCAAATATATAATTTGCTGCAACATTAATACCTGCCTCCCTTATATCATTTATAATATCAATAATTTTTACTTCTTTGAAAGAATCTTTGTGAACTTCTTTTCTTATTTTGTTGCTTGGATTCTCAATACCTAGACCTAACCAATTGACACCTGCAGCTTTTAATTTTGCTAAATATTCTGGTTTACAGGTATCGATCCTTGAATAAGCCCATATATTGAATTTATACTTCCTCTCAATTATTAAATCACAAATCTTGATGAAATGATTTGGATTTAAAACAAAAAGTTCATCTGCAATTTTTATATTTGTTATTCCTTGTTGTGCAAAATATTCAAATTGTTTAATTATAAATTCGGGAGACCACCACCTAAATACGTTTGAATCTTGAGATGAAATATTGTTCCCATTTTTTGTTCTATTTATAATATTAATCATGCAGAACGAACACTTATAAGGACACCCTAAACTTGTATAAAGAGCAGCAAAAGGTTGCTTCTCTGATTGATTTGACCATGAGTGCCAGCCGGCTGTTCTATAGTTTGATAGCTTTGGGAGAAGGTCCCAGGCAACTCCTGGTAAATCCTGTTCTAATAGATTCTTTGGAACTATAATCTCAGTATCGTTAAGGTGAACAAACCCGCTTTCATCTTTATACCCAATTCCTTTAACTTTTTTTATTATATTAAAATCATTCAAGTCACTTACTTTTAAAAGATTTGATATTGAGTAAACGCCTTCATTTAAGGCCACAAAGTCTATGCATGTTTCATTTTTCAAAGTTTCTTCTGGTAATGCAGCGATATGTCCTCCTACAAATAAAGTTTTAATTTCAGGGTTGTTATTCTTTAATGTATTCGCACTTAAGATAGCACCTTCCATATTTTGAGAAGACGCTGAAGGTTGTTGGCCGTAAACAACATAACAAGCAATTCGAGGTTTTCGTGATGATATTTCTTTGACGCTCTGTTCTGCATCAAGATTGAGTACTTCACAATCCAAAATTTCAACTTTAAAGTTTTTATTTCTACAGTGATTTGCGAGCATACCAGCCCAAATCGGAGGTTCAATTGCCGAATGGCGTTTGCTTAAATCTTGGTAAATTATTTTTGAAGCATTAGGGTGGATAAATAAAATATCTATACTCATAAAATTTATTATATATCCTTAAAAGCATCGAAGATTATCTGTCGGTTATCAGTTACAACTTCTACAAATAGAGGTTTTTTACTGATAAATATTTTTTTTAGACTTTCGTCTACAGATTTATAATCTGATATTAAAAAATGTTCTAAGTCAAAGGCTTTTGCAATATTTTTTAAGTTTAATGTTCCATCACCGGTATCACTTGCTGTATCAAGTCTTCTTCCTTTGAAAAGAGAATCTGCCCAATTATGCATGGAAACATATCCTCCGTTATTTATAACAAAAATTTTTATATTGAAATTATAATGAGAGATAGTCTTTAATTCCTGGATATTAAGTTCTAATGAACCATCTCCTGTTACAGCTAATATTTGACATTTTGGACTTGCAACTGCTGCTCCTATTGAAAGAGGGATAGACAAACCCATTGCAGCATTAGTTACTGAACTAATTTCTTTTTGTTTTTGTTTATACTTCCAAACTTGCCCCCCAATATAATAATTAGAGCCTGCATCTGTAACTAATATATGTTTTTTTTTTGAAAGTTCACCTAATCTATCCATAAAGTAGTAAAGATCCATGGGCTTTTTATTTTTAAAATTTTTTTTTATAATTGGGTTATTGTTTTTGAGATCTGAACAAAAATTATTCCAATTTGTGAATTTTTTTATTTTAATATTTCTAATGGATTGAATAAAAAAAGGTAAAAAGTATATTAAATTATAATTTAAAGGATAGTCAATTTTTTGACCATTTTTCTTTAACTCGTCTTTTTCAATATCAACAGAAATTATCTTTGCGTTCTTTAAGGCAGAATAATCATGTCCAACAAATTGAGGTGAAAACCTACAACCAAATGATAAAACTAAATCAGTTTCAGCCATAATATCTTTACAATATCTTGATGCTTTGATGCCGCCAAGACCATAAATGTGCTTTGCGTCATGTGAAATTAAGTCTGCGGTAAAACGAGAAAATAAAACTGGAATTTTAAGCTTAGAAATAATTTTTTTTGTTTCTTGAAAAGTTTTACTTAACTTAACTCCATTCCCTAAAATTAATAATGGTTTTTTTGCTTTTTGTAATAAATTTATAATATTTAAAACATCTTTTTTAATTTTTAATTTAGATATTTTTTTTTCTTTAATCTTAAAACTTTTTAATTTTTTTTCATTAATCTCAGCTCTCTGTATATCAAGCGGTATATCAATCCATACAGGGCCATGTCTTCCATTTAAAGCAAGATAAAAAGCTTTCTCTAAAATATATTTTATATCTTCTGGTTTTTTTACAATAGCTGCATATTTTGTTAGTGGCTTTACTATTGGTATAATATTAATTTCCGCAGTGCCAAAAGTTCTAATTGTTTTTGATCTTGTACTATAGGTTGTTTGATTATAGTCAACCTGACCAGATAAAACTAAAATTGGAGCTGAATCGACATATGCCTCAGCTAAACCAGGAAGTGCATTAGTTGCTCCAGGACCAGCAGTTACACAGGCAACTCCGATTGTGCCTTTTATTCTTGCGTAAGACTCCGCCATTATTGGAGCTGTTGCTTCATTTCTTGTGGCATAATATCTTATGCCAGAAAGCTTAATTGCATCATTTAAATACATTGCTCCATAACCAGTTAGCATAAAAATTTCTTTGATTTTTTTTTTTTTTAAAAAATTAGCAATATAATCAGCTACTCTCATATAAGGTTTGCCTTTTTAATAGATTAATCTTTTTTTTTTGCAGGATATTCTCTTTTTCCGATGATTAAGTCGCAAACAGTTAATAACCAAATTTGATGAGTGTTCTCCACAAAATTATAAGCTTTAGAATTAACCCATAAACTTAAATCTGAAATTTTTGACAAAGGATTATTTTTTGTATGACCGGTGAATGAAATTACTTTAACTTTTTTTCTCTTTGCTGCTTTACATGCGTTAATCATATTTTTATATTTTCCACTAGATGAAATTAAAATTAACGTATCATTTTTATCCGCATAAAAATCAACTGCTTTTTCTATCCATCTTTCAAAGCCATAATCATTAGAAAAACAAGTTATTAGATCAGACTCATTAAAATTAACCGTACGTATTTTTGCATTTTTAGTTAAATCTACGCTTACGTGACTTGCGATCGCAGCACTACCGCCGTTTCCAAATATCAATATTTTATTTTTTTTTTTTGATGTGTTTAGAAAGATATTTCTTACCTGAATAAGTTTACTAATTATGTGCTTATTAGGTTTAATTAAATCTGAAAAATCAGTTAGGTAGTTTTGCAAAAAGGTAAAATCTTTTTTAATATTCTTCATATATTTCTTATATCGCATACGTTGAAGCCTATGGCAATGGACAACAGATTATAGAATTAAAAATGAACCTAATAAAGGAAAAATTTTCGGTCATATTTAGAGTAATGGCAATAATAACTTTTAATTATCTAATCATTAAAAAGTCCCTTTATTTTCCTTTTTTTAAAAGAACTTTAATCCTATAACTCCAATAAAGATCAGCAAGATTGAAATCATCTTATAAAAATTAATTTTTTCTTTTAGGTAAAAGTAACCAATAAATATAGCAAAGATAATACTAGATTCTCTTAAAGCACTGACCATTGGTATAGGCGCTTTTGTAAAAGCCCAAACAGTAATTACGTAAGCCAGGTAGGAGAAGCTTCCTCCAATCCAAAAAACAAATTTTCCCTCTGTCAGAGTCTTTCTCAAAATATTTTTTTGTTTTCTAAAGTGTAAAACAATAGGAAAAAATAAAGCGCTAAAAATAAATACCCAACTCATATAGCTAATAGCGGACCCGCTTAGTCTTGCACCGTGACCATCAACAACAGAATAAATTCCGATAAAAACACCTGTAGTCAATGAGGTGTAAAGTATTTTATTATTTTTGAGAACAGACTTACTAAAAAGACCTATTAAAATTACCCCTGTTGAAATAAGCAAAATAGATAAAATAGTAAATGCTTTTAAATAAACACCAAAAAAAATAATTGAAATTAAAGTTGCAACTAGTGGCCCAAATCCACGTGCTATAGGATAAACTGTTGTAAATTTTCCTGTCTGATAAGCTGTTAAAAGAAAATTTTGATAACCTTGATGAATTATAGCACTCAATATGATGTAAGGAAAACTATCAATACTCGGTGCGGGTAAAAAAATTATAGCAACAATACAAGCTGGAACATGTCCATAAACAATTGCAGGTATGGATACATTTTTATTTTTATATTTACTAGCCATGCTATTCCAAATAGCATGTAAAACGGCAGAGAATAAAACTGTAATAAAAACTATTGTATTCATAAAATTTTAAAGATTCATATACGATCTATGAATATAAGTTAAGTCATGCATAATGAATAGTTTATTGTAATTATAGTTTTTTTAATCTATCAAATTATCACATGAATAAATTTAATTTATATAGCAGAACTGCTATTATCACTGGTGGTGCGCAAGGTTTTGGACTTGCTATGACTAAACGGTTTTTAGATTCAGGAGCAAGTGTAATTATTTGGGATTTGGATAAAACTGCTGCTGAAGATACGCTTAAAAAATTAAATAATCCAAAATTATCTTCAACGATTATTGATGTTGCTAATTTTGATCAAGTCAGTGCTGAAGTAGAAAAAATAACTAAAAATACAAAAGTAGATATCTTTATAAATAACGCAGGCATTGCAGGTAAAAACACAACTGTTTGGGACTATCCCGTTGATGAATGGAAAAAAGTTTTAGAATTGAATCTTAATGCTGTTTTTTATTGTTTAAAATTAATTACACCTCACATGATTAAAAATAATTATGGTAGGATTGTAAATATTGCATCTATTGCTGGAAAAGAAGGTAATCCCAATGCCTCCGCTTACAGCGCTTCTAAAGCAGGAGTGATTGGCTTAACAAAATCTTTAGGTAAAGAATTAGCCAACAAAAACATAGCAGTAAACACGGTAACACCTTCAGCGGCAAAAACTAGAATTTTTGATCAAATGACAAAAGAACATATTGCGTTCATGTTGTCTAAAATCCCAAGAAACAGATTTATTCTTGTTGAGGAATTAGCTTCTCTTGTCACGTGGTTAGTTAGTGAAGAAAATTCATACACAACTGGAGCAGTGTTTGATTTGAGCGGAGGTAGGGCCACTTATTAAAAGTTAGAAGAATTATACTTTATGAAAGAAATATTTTTTTATATAATAACAGGAATAGCTATTGGATTACTTATTTATCTCGCCGAAAAGTATATTTTTTAACAACTAGAATCTTTTGGGTGCCACTAATGAAAACTCATAAGAAGGGCTCAGTATAAACGTTCTGCTTTACCCAATTTAAAATGATTTTAGATGTACTTTTAATAATTAAAAAATTAGTGTACATGGCAGTTAATAAATAAATTAAAAAATAAAATGACATACAAAGAATTCATAGAGGCATTGGAAGAACTTGAGTTAGACCTAGATTCAGCGTCGGAAGCTCTAGATTTAGATATCTCAGATATTGAAGCTTGGGAAGAGGAAGAGGAAATTCCAAAATCAGCAGAAAAATGGGTTAAAAAAGAAAAGGTTGAGTTTGCTGAGCTTCATAATTCTAACGAAGAAGATCTAAACGATGTAGAAGATGAAGATGAAGATGATGACGATTTAGGAAATGATGATGATAGCGATCTAGATTTTGATGACAAGGAAGAAGAAAAATAATTTTATTCTTTTTCTAGATCTGGCAACCTTTTAAGTTTTTCATTAAAAAAATATCTTTCAAAAAATAAATTAAAAATTTGATATATTTTAAACATTGCTAAAGAAATTAATAAGCTAAAAATAATTCTTGCAAAAATAACTCCTGAAAAGTGTCCACCAACAGCAAGCATTAACATCGTGTCTTCAATAATA
>Ga0115001_10003683_pt1 | contig 11386 bp, 23 predicted proteins | sample ArcticOcean_MG_C_12_FD_89869 | JGI IMG/M metagenome (GOLD analysis project Ga0115001, IMG submission 89869) | Marine microbial communities from western Arctic Ocean - ArcticOcean_MG_CB8_130 | ecosystem: Environmental > Aquatic > Marine > Oceanic | place: Arctic Ocean: Canada Basin | collected... | reverse complement strand
ATGAGGGGACTTAACAGGTTAACAGGTAGACCTTTAGAATTTAGTAAACGTAGCCATGATTGGAATACCGAAATGCAGGAACTGTATCAATTAGTTGTTCGTAGACTACCTGCACACATGGCAATGCGTAACGATAGAGTGTATGAACTACGTGATATTGAAGGAGGACTTTGTGAATTCGATAAGTATTCAAGAATACTAAAAGGCGAAGGCAGAACAAGGTCTATATATAAACCAAATAATCTTCCTACAGTAGAAGATTTGATAGAAGGAGAGAGTAAATATGGGAAAAGTTAATGAATATTCAGTTCAGCTTTTAGAAGATTGGGGGGATTCAGTAGATATACACTACACTCAGTTTTTAGAAGTAGCGTTCTTCTTAAAAGTTCCTGCAACACAAAATATGGCGGTAGCTTTTGTTAAGAGAAAGCTTCCAGGATTACAAGAAAGTGAAATAAACTTTCTTATAGGTGAGATAGTAGATGGCTACCACGAAACTTTGTAGAGAAAAGATGTCAAAATATTTTAGTGATTTGTTAGGTAGGTTTTTAGAATGGTCTTTTCAAAGAACCGCAGACAAGTTATCAAGGAGAAAAAATGAAAGTAATTAATGCACGGAATGTGAATGATGCTATGTTATTGGGTATTGATTTATTCTTAGATGACACAGCGTACAGGGTTCAAGAAAGCCGCAATGGTACAACTTACGAGGCATTAGAACCAGTAACAACTGTTTATAATAACCCTTGTGAAAGAGTCTGTTTGATTAAACAAAGAGACGCTAACCCTTTCTTTCACCTTATAGAAAGTCTTTGGATGTTAGCAGGACGTAGTGATTTAAAACCATTAACTTATTTTGTTAAGTCTATGGAAGATTTTTCTGATGACGGTGATATGCTGTGGGGTGCTTATGGTTGGAGATGGAGAAGTTATTTTCTTAAAGACCAGTTAGATATAATAGTTCAAAGATTAAAACAAAACCCAGACGATAGACGATGTGTTTTACAAATGTGGGATCCTTTGAAAGATTTAGACAGGGTAGGGAAAGATGTTCCGTGTAACACTAATATATATTTTAAGGTTAGAGACAACAAACTAAACATGACTGTATGTAATAGGTCTAACGATATGTTATGGGGGGCTTATGGTGCTAACGTAGTCCATATGTCAATCCTACAGGAATACATGGCATCAGCTATTGGGGTTGAGGTCGGTGTTTACAGACAAGTTAGTGACAGCTTTCATATCTACTTAAATGATGTATGGGAGAGAGTTAAAGGTATGGAGATAGATGTTTACACTTACAGAGATATAAAGAATCCGTATGATACTTTAAAGGATTATAAGCCCACTCCTCTTTTTACAAACGTTGATGTTTTAGAATGGGAGTTAAATAGATTTTTTAGTATGGATTTTCATAGCCCTTATTTAGATGGTTGGGAAAACCCTATAATTAAAGATATTGCAATACCTATGTTGGTAGCGTACTCGTATTATAAAGAAAAGAATTTTAACGGTTCATATGAAATGCTTCACTTAGTGAAAGCACTTGATTGGAGAACGTCTTGTCTTGATTGGATCCGCAAGAGAGAGAAGTCGCATATTAATAAAGCGGAGAAAGGAGAAGACAATGGTAAATAAATGGGAAAATATGAAAGATGTCGCCCAAAACGACTTAGAGGCTCTTAAACGAGCTGAAACGTCTTATGGTGATTCTTGGAAACGTCGTGGGGGTGTTGGTGCCTTTATGATGTTAGCACGTAAGTTCGATAGGATCGAGCACCAAGCACAAAAGCATGGTTGGGATATATTCGAGGCAGGTGAAGTCTACGTAGGTGAAGCAGGTCTACTCGATGATATCAGAGATTTACGTAGGTATCTATTATTAACTGAAGAACACATCTTAGAGCATACAGTAACAGGTGCTGTTACCGAAGAAGCTGACGATGTAAATTACTCTGCGGAAGACGACAGAGAGGAGGACTAATATGGGTTGGTTTACAAAATTTATTAAGTTTATAACACCACCGCCACCAAAAGTGGATGAAGTGAAAAAAGCTAAAGTTATTAAAGAAGCTATGAAAGAAGCAACAGTTACTTTAAAACCTTTAAAAGAAGCTGTGACTCCTGTTACTGAAACAAAGCCTAAACGTGTAAGAACTGAGAAAGGTACATACGTAGCAGATGATAAATCTACTCCTGATGTAAACGAAGCATGGGTCGGTGGAAAAGCACCTGCTAAAAAGAAAGCAGTTAAAAAACCAAAAGTTAAAGTAGTGAGGGTAAAAAAGAAAAAATGATCTTACAGAATTCTTTGTTTCCACCTGAAAGTTCTTGGACTGTGCCTGATGTTTTTCCTCAGTTTTCTGAGACAGAGACAGTAGCTATAGACTTAGAGACATACGACCCACATCTTATGACTTGTGGTCCTGGATGGGCTACAGGACGTGGTCATGTGGTAGGCATAGGCGTAGCGACAAAGGATTGGGAAGGTTATTTTCCTATTCGCCACGAGGGTGGGGGCAATCTTGATGAAGGGATGGTTTTGCGATGGTTAACAAAACTACTTAGTTCTACAAAAAGAGAGGTGGTGTTTCACAACGCACTCTACGATGTAGGTTGGCTAAGAAGAGAAGGTGTTATTGTAAAAGGTAAAATACTGGATACTATCATTGCTGCTCCCTTGATTAATGAGAATAGGTTTTCTTACTCGCTCGATAATCTAGGTGCTGCTTACTGTGATGAAAAGAAAGATGAGTCTTTATTACAAGATGCAGCATTAGCTTTCGGTATTAATCCTAAATCAGAGATGTATAAACTACATGCTAAGTATGTTGGACCTTACGGTCAGCAAGACGCTTCTTTAACATTAAAGTTATGGAACAAACTTAAACTTGAAATAGCTGAGCAAGGATTAGAAAAGATACTAGAGATGGAATCTAAACTAATCCCTCTACTATTAGAGATGAGGTGGAGAGGAGTTAGGGTTGATGAGGAGAAAGCTGAAAAGGTTAGTAAAAAACTTTCTACAGAAGAACAGAAAATACAAATAGAGATTAAACGTAAATACGGCAACGAGGTAAACCTTTGGGCTAACGCATCTTTAGAAAGTATTTTTGAGAAGAATAAGATTTGGTTTCCACGTACAGCAAAAGGTATGGCTAGTTTCCAAAAAGACTGGTTAGAGGGGCAAGAACACGAACTGCCTCAATTAATCGTTAGGGCTAGAAAGATAAATAAAGCTAGGACTACCTTTATAGATAAGATGATTATGGATCACGCTTTTAACGGCAGGATACATGCAGAAGCACATCCTATGCGTAACGATCGTGGCGGCACAGTTAGTGGTAGGTTTAGTTACAGTAATCCTAATCTACAACAAGTTCCTGCACGTGACCCAGAGATAGGTAATTTAATTCGTTCTCTATTCATTCCAGAAGAAGGTTGTCAATGGGGGGTGTTCGATTACTCTCAACAAGAACCTAGACTTACTGTACATTACGCTAATCAAATGAAACTAACAGGAGCAAAGAATGCTGTAAAACAATACACAGAGGAAAATGCCGACTTTCATCAAATCGTTGCAGATATGGCTAACATACCACGTAAACAAGCTAAGACAATTAACTTGGGTTTGAGTTATGGAATGGGTAAAGAAAAACTAGTTAAAGAGTTAGGGCTAGACGACACAGAAGCTGAGAAACTGTTTCAACAGTATCACGCTAAAGTTCCGTTTATCCGTGCTCTACAAGACCAGTGTGCAAGAGTAGCTATGGAACGAGGCTACATCAAAACATTCGCAGGTAGGCGATGCCGTTTTGATCTGTGGGAAAGCAGATATGAAAGAACTCTACCACTGCCTCTTGAAGAGGCTCGAGAAAAATATGGTGATGACCTTAAACGGTCTTATACTTACAAAGCTCTAAATCGTTTAATACAAGGATCTGCTGCTGACATGACGAAGTTAGCAATGATAGGTCTATGGGAGGAAGGAATAGTTCCTCACCTACAAGTCCACGATGAAGTTGATATTTCAATAGAGAACACAGAACAAGCCAACACAGTAACAAGAATAATGGAGAACTGTGTAGAACTTGCTGTACCCCTATTAGTGGATCAAGAATTAGGAACGTCATGGGGCGAAACAAAGGAAATAAAAACATGAAAGGTATCTCTCAACAAAAAGCAAAAGAAAACTCCATTAGATATAGAAGTATGTATGAAAAATGGAATAGTTCACAAACAACATTAGAAGAATTAGGTAAAGAGTATGACGTTACCAAACAACGAATGTGGCAAATAATCACACGTTGTAAACTCGGTGACGGAGATTACTATTACGGAGTACATGTTGCACGTAACAAATGGTCAGAATTTAAACAACTCTACTCGGATGTTAATCAAACGCAAAGAGCATTTAATGAATGGTTAGGTGATCGTGAAATCAAATTAGCGTCTGATAACCAAAAAGTTGCCCCACATACAGGATGGGACTGGTAATTAAAAATTTTAAGGTTTTTCTAAAAATCGGCTTTACCAGATGCCACAGGTTAAACGATCTGAAACTTACTAAGGCACTAAGTTAAAAAGATATTAAAACCCCTTAGAACGTCCCAAATTAGCTTATAAGACGTATACTCTACTTTAAAGCCCTTTCGGGGGCTTTTTAGTTGTTTATAGTAGTTTACTTTGGCGTTTTTCTCCTTTACCCTATTTATATGGGTAAATTATATGAAATAACAAACGCAGAATACTTAGATACTTCAAAAGGTCTTTGTATTATGTGTGATAAAAATTACATACCTCCAAGAAGTCAAAAATATTGTAGTGCTGAGTGTAGCCAACTAGCTAACAACAGAACAAGCAGTTTTATAAATGAACAAAAGACTTGTGTTTGTGTTCGATGTGAAAAAAAGTTTCAATACGGAAAACATAAATCATCGGTGTATTGCTCTACTGAATGTCAAAGCCAAACAGCGTATGAGAAAAATCGATCAGCGTTTAGCATAAAATCAATAACGAAAGGGTTACGTGATGATGGTCATAAAACAACCAGTGAGTGGATGCAAGGTGGCGTACTTTTACCACAACCATTATTAGATGCATTAGAGTTTGCTCCTAGCAATATAGTTTGGGAAGACACGCATATAATAGATAAAATAATAGCTGAAGAACTTCCACAAGCACGATACCAAGACGGGAGTTTTGTAACAAACACACTTTATAAAGGGTGGGAATATTATTATGGCAAAAGAAAAGAATCTGTGGCTTCTGATGAGGACCAATCTACCGAAGATACATTTACAGAGGATTGAAACTGGAATGACAGGAGCAGGTGTTCCTGATGTCAACGGTTGTGCTAAAGGTAAAGAGTTTTGGGTAGAACTAAAAGAGATACACTCGGGCAATAAGCTCACTCTACGACCTATGCAAATCTCCTGGTTGGCTAAACGTGCATCGCATGGCGGTCAAGTGTTTGTTATGGCTAGAAAAAATAATGAGATCAAACTCTACCACATAGACAGTCTTACTGGAATAAAAGATTTAGTAAAAGATGGCTATGAATCAGATGCTCTTTTAACTTTAACTATACCTTACGATTGGGACGCTCTTGCTACTGCTTTACTTTCGTAGTATTGATACCTATAATGACCGTAGTAGTAATTAAGCTACTAACTAAGAAAGGAGAATTATATGGCACATCAAGTAGAAACAATGGCTTGGGCTGGCGACAAACCTTGGCACGGATTAGGTGTTGAAGTTGACGCTAACCTTACCCCATTGCAAATGCAGGAGGCAGCAGAGTTAGACTGGACTGTTAGTAAACGTCCAAGCTACACGCTAGACGCCCCCGAATGGAGCGAAGATGTAGGTATTATCCAAGCGGAGAATACTTTTCACATCGTTCGTGATTCTGATAACCGAATATTATCGCATTGCGGTAGAGACTACGTCCCTATCCAAAATGAGGACGTATTCAAATTCTTTAAACGCTTTACGGAAGCTGGTCATATGACCATGGAAACCGCAGGTAGTTTAAAAGATGGCGGAGAAATATGGGGTTTAGCTAAAATCTCAGAAGACTTCGAATTGGCGGGAGACGACCTTATAAAAGGTTATCTTCTTATTAATCAACCGCATATAGTTGGTAGATCGATGACCATTAAGCTGACGCCTATCCGAGTTGTGTGTAATAACACGCTTACGATGGCTCTACAGCAAGGTGGAACAGGTTCTTTCCGTATGCCACACGTTAAAGAGTTCGGTGATGACGTTATACAAGCTGCAGAAGAAGCCTTAGGTTTATCAGCATCAGCTATGACTGAGTTTAGAAACAACTCTATTATCTTATCTAAAGCTAAAGCCAAGCATTCTGATGTGCTTGATTATGTTAGCGAGATATATCAGCCCTTAATGATTGCTGATTATAGACGTGACCAACTGCTTAGATCAGAAGGCAAACTCATAGGTATTCAAGAACCGCTGACGGAGAAGCTTAATAAGTTTCCTTCATTAGTGATGGAAGCCTTAGACCGTTCTCCAGGTGCAAACCTGAAGTCCGCTAAAGGGACATGGTGGGGTGCATTAAATGCAGTGACCTATGTTGAAGACCATTTGCGTGAGTCACAAACCGAAGGTAATGCTCTACATAGTGCATGGTTCGGTGCAGCAGCCAATCGTAAAAGCAAAGCATTAGACTTAGCTATCACGAGGGCAGCTTAATGGAAAATCCTAAACAATACAAAATAGATGCGTCTGTTTTGGGCATGGTTTGGGAGCAGTTATTCGAGTCAGGTTGTGATGAACTGGCTCGGGTAATTTCTGATACTATGATTGCACAAGGGTGTCAGGAGTTAGAAGGGGTTAACGACCCTTCGCTGATATTAATGTTCTGGAAAAATTATCTAGAGGAAAACGAATTAGTTTCTTTCGATGATAATAAAAAGGTGCATTAAAATGTCCGCAATCCTATACTGGTTTACTTTCGCGTTATTCGAAGGCATACTTAAAACTGGTTCTGCCGCAAGGTAGATTATATTAACTAAAAGAAAGGAGAAAGATATGCAAACAGCAACATCTACGCCCTCTAAAAAGAGAGCACCTATTGCAACTACGAAAGCCGTTGCAAAACCTTTGAGCAAAGCTAAAGTGACAGCAGTCCCTAGACCTACGAAAGCAGGTAAAGGTTCAGCTAGAACTTTATACAAGCACACAGGCAAAAAACCAGAAGGTAAAACACCGCAGATGAATGCGTTGATTGCCACTGTAACTGAAGCTAAGAAAACTGAGCTCGACTCAACTAGTTTCACGGCACAGGATCTGGTATCACTTGCAGTGAAAAAAGGTACTTTAACAACTGGTCAAGACCCGTTAAGAATCTTTAGGTTCTATGCGAAAAGACTCGTTGATGAAGGATACTTCGCGAAAGCGTAATTAATGTGGTGCACAGGGAAACTTGTGCACCCTATTTTTTGGAGAAAACTATGCAAATAGAAATAAAGAAAAAAGACGGAACAACTTTTAAAATAAACCTGAGCACTTTAGCAAAAGCGATATACCCACACGTGACAGCGGATGATTCTTTTCATTATTCATTAGAGCCTGATTTTATAAACGGTGTTTATGATGCTGTTGAAGAAGTTATGCGAGATGGTGATGATTTTCGTAACGCATTAACAGAGGATGACAAATATGAATAAAGATGACGTGTTTATGCTGACACTTGCGTGGACTCTGTTAGTAGTTTACTTTGCGGTTTTTCGCGTTTAAACTATTTATATAACTATTAAAGAAAGGAGAAATGTTATGAAAGCGATATTAATTAATTCTTTTGACGAATCTGTGTCAGAAGTAGATTACAACGGTGATTACAAAGAAATATATAATCTTATAAATTGTAGAACGTTCGATATAGTTCCTTTAGACGATACTAATGATGTGTATGTAGATGATGAGGGTTTGCTTAAAAACCCAAATCGATATTTTAAATACGGTCAACGAACCCTTGCAGGTATGGGACTAATACTCTCACATGACGATGAAGGTGAAAGTGTAGGAACTAATTTAAGCAGTGCGGAAGTGTTCGAAAACGTTGAGTTTTTACCCGAAGGTCATACAGAAGAGCCTTATATGGAGTTCTTCGAGGTAAGGAGTTAATTATGCCAAACCATTGTTTTAATAAAATATCCATCAGCGAAGGAAATGCTGATGGTCAGAGTTTACAAGTATTAATCGAGTCGCTTAAAAGCGAAGAAAATCAAACTGATTTCGATTTCAATGCAATACTACCGATGCCACCAGAATTAGAAAACGTGGGTTGGGGGGAAGCAGAAGAGATGAATGATATTGAAAAAGCTAAGTACAAAAAAGAGTTCGGCTCTACTAGTTGGTACGATTGGCGTGTCGATAAGTGGGGTACTAAATGGAACAGTTACAACTGTGAGATAGTAGAGCACGAGGACGATTATGTGGTTTATACATTCGATACCGCATGGGGTCCACCAACAGGAGTTATCGAAGCGTTACGAGAACAATGCCCTGATTTTAGTATTAGTGCATTTTATGATGAACCAGGAATGGAAATGGCGGGGTACTACTAATGACACTTAAAGAATTAATGGCGGAAACGCACACCCTTGTAGAGTTTTTTAACTCGTTAACAGACGTTGACGTAGAGATGATTACTTTTATAGATGAAGCACAAGACGAAGGTAAGTCTCCGAATTTGAAGGAGTTTTTAGCTTTGTTTAAGAACGATACACGACCGTTAAACGAGTTGTTATCTGATATATCGTTGAAATATATAGAGTATTGGCATAAATATAAACCAGAAACAGCAGGTTTAATTAAACCAACACTTCACTGGTACGATCCTGACCATAAACCAGAGGTTGTTACCATTTCTGATAATGAAAATAATGTACATTGATCGTGTATTATAAGGCTGGTTTATAATCGTATGCTGCACTATATAATAAACTTATGTTAAAACTATACAAGAGCATTTTCGGAAGTCCCATTAACGGTTTTTATAGTTTACCGTTATTGGGCAAACGTGTGACTAGGATTGAACCTTATGAAATCCTCCTAAAAGCGAGGTTAGGTTAAAAGTAAATGAGAACTAAACCAACATGCACTAGTCGCACACCTATTTATTAACTAAGAAAGGAGAAATATATGAAAGAAGTAGAACTAGAAAAGATACTATCTTCGATTGTTAAATCGATTGATAATGTTGTTCAGACACAACAAAGCACCATGGAGTTTATGCAAGGACAGTTAGAAGCTAACGAGTTCTTAGGTAAACGCATTCAACAATTAGAAACTAAGTTGTTGATGGTCGAGAACGAGAGAAATGTGTTAAATGCCATTTCAGGACTTATACCAACGCAGGAGGTCTTCGATGTTGAATCTAAAAGAGATTAAAAAGCAAACATTACCTCATGTTATAGACATCGCTGTCGATAGGTGGGGTCATCAAATGAGTGACGAAACGGTACTAGACGCTTATGAATGGGTGGTCGAAGTTATATACGACTATCACCGAGTTCATGATGCTTACGACTCTATTAAGCGTTCCGATGTTGAATACTTTATTGAAGCGTGGTGTCAGCAAACTTTCTCTGATCCAGCACCTGCTGAGCCTCATGACGAATGGGGTGCACCTCTACAGGAGGCAAACTAATGAATAAATTTCATTACGGCAACGGTTATAACAGTGAGAACTCTATAGCCATAGTATGGTCTATCGAAGACGTTAGGCATCAACTTGAACTTGTTAACGAAGACAACAATATTGAATTAATACTTGATGATGACCAGTGTATGGAAGTGCTTGGTCATGTAGAAGATTGTCACGATGCTGAATACGGAGTAAGTTGGGAAAACCTTTATCAAGGTATCACATATTGTTTTGAAGAGGAGATAAACGAGATGAAGAAAAAACTATGGGACTCTTTTTGTAGTCATATGTATAACGAATATATACAAGAAAAACACAGAGAACAAGAGGATGATATAAAATCTAAAGAAGATTATATCCAAGATAACAAGTCGTTTTTAAAAGAACAATTCAAAGGAAAAAACTAATGAGAAATAATAGATTAGAAGAAGTAGCTAGAGTAGAACATTGGGGAGAGGAGCGTGGTTTGTTGATGGAGGAAGGCACACCAAACCCAGAGGTGCACCAACAAGAACGGTATTTATATAATGATAAATCTAATTCACAGATGTTAAAACTTATGGAGGAGGTCGGTGAGACAGCTAAAGCACTAGCCTATAATGACGCAGATGGTTTAAAAGACGGCATAGGTGATTGTGTAGTGGTCTTGATTATATTAGCAGCACAGAATGGTTTGACTCTAGAGGAGTGTATGGATGCTGCATGGGACGAGATAAAAGACCGCACTGGTAAACTCGAAGATGGCTTATTCAAAAAGGATGGCGACTTCGAATGCTAGGTTACATTGGCTTTGCTCTTTTATATAATATAAGGGTAAGTTAAACAAACTATTAGAAAGGAGAAATATATGACTTGTAAAGTATGTAACCAACAAATACCTGAGGGCAGATTGTCCTTAGGTTATGTGACTTGTTTGGTATGTGGAGAAGCCGCAGCCAACGACTTAGCGGAAAGCCGCAAAAAGCAGAGTGCACCTGCTTACAATAAAGGTGCATATCAATATATAACTATTAATGATACTAAGAGTATCGGGAGATAACTATGAGTGAAGCTAATGATATAACTAAGGCTTATTTTGACGCTATTGATATTAAAAAGACTATTGAGAGTAATAACCTTAACAATATCAAAAGAGTACATGGTGGCACAGATAACGAGGAAACTTTAGAGGAGTTAATAACTGATGTTGTTTCTTTTCTGGAAACCTTAACAGAACAATTACAGGAGAAAGACTATGAGTGAAGCTAAAGATAAAAAGTGTGTCATCTGCACAGGCGATTTAGATGTAAAGAAAACACCTGAGGGCAAGGTCTATTGGGATCAAGGCGAGAACGCTGAGCCGTATGCCACGGGTAGATGTTGTTCTAGATGTAACGATACGTTCGTTATACCTGCACGAATGGAGGCTATCTATGGATAATCTAACCAATGAGAACCAACCATACTTCGACATGCTCGATAGTATACAAGAAACGGGTAGTCTGAATATGTTCGGAGCACCTGCAAAACTACGAGAAATACATCCTGGATTAGGCAGACGCCAAGCTGTAGACGTGGTCAGTGAGTGGATGAAGACTAAGACTGTGGCTAGTGATGAGTAGACCTTGGAATGGTAGTTGCGAAGATTGGTTACATGGTGACGAGCACCTGATCGATATTGATGACTCAGATACCGATGACTCAGAACAACCAGAGTGTGTCGAT
>Ga0115001_10003681_pt1 | contig 11396 bp, 14 predicted proteins | sample ArcticOcean_MG_C_12_FD_89869 | JGI IMG/M metagenome (GOLD analysis project Ga0115001, IMG submission 89869) | Marine microbial communities from western Arctic Ocean - ArcticOcean_MG_CB8_130 | ecosystem: Environmental > Aquatic > Marine > Oceanic | place: Arctic Ocean: Canada Basin | collected... | reverse complement strand
CTTCAAAATTTACAGAGGTCTAGAAAGATGGATGAACGGCATGAATAATATGACTGATAACGAGGGGTTAACTAATCCTTCAGATTATCAAGTTGATATATTCATTGACCATTTAGACAGAAATGGAGATACCCTTAAATCTTATACTTTAAGAGGTGCATTCCCAACTGCTCTAGATGATATCGCACTTAACTATGGCACGAATAATGCTATAGAGGAGTTCGGTTGTTCGTTTACATACCAGTATTTTGAGACAGATACTACTACATAATAAATATAAGTTAAAAGGAAAATTATAATATGGCGCAATTACTTGGCTTCCAAATAACAAGACTGAATGATGAAAGGAATAAACCGGCGGAGGCCAAACAGGCCTTCACGGTTCCTTCTCCCGATGACGGTACAACTACTATATCTGCTGGCGGTTACTTTGGCCAATACCTGGATATGGACGTTACGGCGAAGAATGATGTTGATTTAATTAAAAGATATAGAGAAGTTGCTCAACACCCTGAGTGTGATATGGCAATTGAAGATATCATCAATGAGGTTATTGTTTCAGACGATAGAGACCAGTCTGTTTCAATATCACTAGATAAATTAGCAGTTTCAGATAGTATTAAAACGAAAATTCGTGATGAGTTTGATGAAGTTATGAAACTTTTAAATTTTGACGAAAAAGGTCACGACATATTCAAAAGATTTTATGTTGATGGCAGAATATACTTTCACAAGGTCATAGACCCAAAAAGTCCACGAAAAGGATTAACAGAATTACGATACATTGACCCACGAAAAATTAAAAAGGTTCGTGAGATTACAAAAAAGAGAGATGTTAAAGGCACTAAAGGTATAGAAATTATAGAACAAACAGCAGAATGGTTTGTTTATAATGAAAAAGGTATATCATCAGCAAATTCAAATGCTGGTCTTAAAATTTCTGCTGACGCAATCTCTTATATTACATCAGGTGTAATAGACCAAACTAAAAATATGGTTATGGGTCATCTACATAAGGCAATTAAACCTGTCAATCAATTAAGAATGATTGAAGATGCTGTTGTTATTTACAGAATAGTAAGAGCACCCGAAAGAAGAATATTCTATGTTGATGTAGGTAACTTACCTAAAGTAAAAGCAGAAGCTTATCTAAGAGATGTTATGGCAAGATACAGAAATAAACTTGTCTATGACGCCGCTACAGGTGAGATTAGAGATGATAGAAAGCATATGTCTATGCTTGAAGATTTTTGGTTACCTCGTAGAGAAGGTGCAAAAGGTACCGAAGTTACTACACTTGCCGGTGGTCAAAACCTTGGCGAAATATCAGATGTAGAGTACTTTCAAAAGAAATTATACAAATCTTTAAATGTACCTATTTCAAGATTAGACTCTCAAAATGGTTTTAATCTAGGAAGAGCTGCAGAAATTACAAGAGACGAACTTAAATTTACTAAGTTTGTTGCAAGATTAAGAAAAAGATTTACTCAACTATTTCATGATGTACTTAAAACACAATTAGTTTTAAAAGGTATTATTACAATAGAAGATTGGAGTAATCTAAAAGAACATATACAATATGATTATTTAAAAGATGGATATTTTGCTGAACTAAAAAATGCAGAAATATTGAGAGAACGAATAAGTCTTGCAAATGAGGTTAGTCCTTATATTGGCAAATATTACTCTGTTGAATATATCAGAAAGAATGTGTTGAGACAAAGTGATGAAGATATCATAGATATTGATAGTCAGATTAGAAAAGAAATTGAACAAGGTATTATCGCAAATCCAGAAGGCGCACAAATGGAAGATGATGATAATAATGATATAAATATAGGAGATGAATAGTTATGACAGATGATAATGTAAAGAAAATGGTTGATTCTCTTGCAGACGGCGATAATATCGCAGCTCAAGACGCATTTAAAAACGCTTTATCTGATAAGATAGGTGGTGCTTTAGATGGTAAAAGAATGACTGTCGCAAATGATTGGTTAAACGCAGCTCATGAAACAGAGGACTTAGAACAAAATGCTCAGTATATGAAACCTTCTCAAGAAGACTCTACTGAACAAGAACCTGTTGAAATAGACAATGATGAGGAACCAAATGAACAACCTGTCGTTTCAGAAGTTTAAAGTACAATTATCTGAAAGAAGGTATGGTGGCCCCGAAAAGGGTAAGGAGTATAATAGTTTATCTCCTAAAATGAAGGCCGCAATAGATGATGTTTATAGTATGATTGATAAAGCCTCTGACCCTCTTATAGGAAAAGTTGAAGGTATTATTAATCAAGTGGCTAAAAAACATGGGATTAAAGTATCAGATATAGAAAGATACATTGATAACGAAACAATTAAGTAAGGAAATAAAAAATGGCAATTGCAACGAGAACACTAAAAGATACATCATTACAAGCTAGTGGCGGTGCTCAAGGTGGTAAGGTTACTATTCTAGTAAACTTTGATGATAACACTACTGCTAACTCTACTATACTAGACGCAAGTGGTTTGGCAGGACACGCTAACGGTGCAAAATTAGATATCACTAGAATATGGTGGTCTTTAGTACAAGGTACTGCTGATGACAATACAGGTCATGTACAGATACAATTTAAAGGCTCTTCAGCAGATACAGTCGCAATTCAACTTTCTGGTACAGGACACTATGATGGTACTGCTGGTAAGATTGAAAACAACGCAACGAATACAACAGCGACTTCAGGAGATTTAGAGTTAACCGCTCTTGGGACTTCTGGTAGTGTTATTATCGAATTAAGAAAAGACGAAGCATTTACTGCATAGTAGATAGGATTTTCTGATGGCGATTACGAATACAGCTATTGTTGATACCACTTTAAAGTACATTGTACAATCAAAGGGTATCAGGGATGAAACAGACCAGATAGTAGCTGACGGTGAAAAATTGGCAAGTGGCACAAACGAATCAAAGTTATGTTTGATTGAGTGTCATTTTCAAATAAAAGGCACAGGTACTTTAAAGTTAAGTACTGAAAGTGAAACAAATGATTTGAGTTTTACTGGAAATGGTAAGTATGGTTTACGACCTGACCAGTTGAAATTTGGGAATGATAAAATAATAAAATTAACAACTGACTCAAATGTCGAGAGTTATTTGTTGATTACAGAGTTTAGGAGAAAATAATATGGCAGATGTGGTTACATCACAAACAATAGCAGACACCGTTGGTGTTAAAACTGTTATGAAGTTTACTAATATAAGTGATGGTTCTGGCGAAACACTTGTAGCTAAAATGGATGCTAGTGCATTAAATTTTATGAGTGAAGACGCAAACAGAATTATCTCAAAGATATATTGGTCAGTAAATACGACTAATGGTAAATCAGGCGTAGAGTTATTATGGGCAGGTAGTGGAACAAGTTCTGCTAATGCAACTATAGGATTTTTCTCTGGTCGTGGTTTTCATGATTACTTTACTGCTGGTAATAGTATTCCTAACAACGCAACATTGACAGCGAATACATCTCCTGCTGGAGACATATTACTTTCAACAAAAGGGTTTGTTGCAGGTGATAACTATACAATTATTTTAGAAGTGAGATAATGGGAAAAAAGAAAAAGAATTATTCGAAAGCAATTTTAGAAAGAATTGTAGGAACAAAATCTAAGACTTATCTTGCAGATGAATTTAAAAAAGCATTTGCAGAAAAGTATGGAATAAAAAAAGAAGAACTGAAAAGAGAAGTTGTAGATAGAATTTACAATAATAAACAAAAGGTGGAGAAATGAAACTAATTACAGAAACTATCGAAGATATCGAAGTATTAACAGAAGCAAATACTTCTGGTGGTAAAAACTACAAAATTCGTGGTGTCTTTATGCAGGCTGATATCAAAAACCGTAATGGTAGACTTTATCCAGTCGACACTTTAGCAAAAGAAGTTGCACGATACACTAAAGAATTTATAAACAAGAAACGTGCTTTCGGTGAACTAGGACATCCTGACGGACCAACAGTTAACCTTGAAAGAGTTTCACACATGATTACTAGTCTTAAACAAGAAGGTAAAAACTTTATTGGAGAAGCAAAAGTAATGGATACTCCTTACGGTAAAATCGTCAAGAATTTAATTGACGAGGGTGCTCAGTTAGGTGTATCTTCAAGAGGTATGGGGTCTATTCAACAATCTCAAGGACGAAATGTTGTTGGAAAAGACTTTTATCTCGCAACCGCAGCTGACATAGTTGCAGACCCATCAGCCCCTGATGCTTTCGTAGAAGGTATTATGGAGAATAAAGAATGGGTGTGGGATAACGGAATACTGAAAAGTATTGAAGTTGAACAATATAAATGGGAAATTGAAAGAACTAAACGTAATAAACTTGCTGAAGTTAAAGCAAACATCTTCAAAGATTTTATATCTAAATTTTAAAACCTACGCAACATATTAAAAAGCGCAAGGTTTGAGATGGTAAGATGTATAAATAATAGCAATAAGAAAAATTAATTAATTTTTAAATATTAAGGAGAGACCGAATGTCTGAAACCGAAGTAAAAAATGAGTTAGACGAAGTAGTGAATGCTGCCAATAAAGACGCAGCTCCTGCTGAACCTACTCATCTTAAAAACGACGGCGAAGATTTGGGCAAGGCAGTGGTTAAACCTACTGACCCTGATGGCCAAACCGCTGTAAAAAAGGTATCTAAAGTATAGGACCAGGTTAATAAGGATGCAAATGACGGTTCATTACCAAATGACCAAAAACCATCTGACATGAAAGAAGAAGAAGTAGAAGTAGATGACGGTGTAGAAACTGTTGCTGAAACAACTGATTCTGATGAAATGGATATTGACCTATCCGCTGATGTTAAAGCATTAGTTTCAACAGACGCTGACCTATCCGAGGAATTCAAGGAAAAGGCTGCGACTATTTTTGAAACTGCTGTAAAGACAAGAATACAAGAACAGGTTAAAGTACTAGAGTCTAAGTATGAACAAAAACTTTCAAAAGAGACTGAAACAATAAAAGAAGCGATGACTGAAAAAGTTGATTCGTATCTGAACTATGTTGTTGAAGAATGGATGAAAGAAAATGAATTAGCAGTCGAAAGAGGTATTCGTACCGAGATTGCTGAAGATTTCATTACTGGACTTAAATCTTTATTTAAAGAACATTATATTGATGTTCCTGAAGAAAAGTACAATGTATTAGAAGACTTAACAAATCAATCAAAAGATTTAGAAACTAAACTTAACGAACAGATTGAAAAGAATGTAAATCTGTCAAAAGAAGTTTCTGAGTTTTATAAGACACAAGCTATCGTTGAAGTAACTGCTGATTTAGCAGAAACAGAAAAAGAAAAGTTTATGTCTATGGCTGAGAATGTCGAGTATGATAGTGCTGAAAAATTTAGAGAAAAGTTAGAAACTATCAAAGAGTCTTACTTCCCTAAAACAAAATCAGAAATAACAGAAAGTGATTCTGTTGATTCTGTCGCGGCAAACGAACCAGCTGATTTTAATGCTGGCAAGTCAGATGCTATGGCTGCATATACAGCCGCAATAACAAAGAACCTTAAACAAATCAATCAAAAAGGTGCGTTTTAATGTTCTTATTAAATGTAAACATAACAAGGAGAGATAACAATGTATCTTACTGAAAACTTACAGGAAAAATGGCAGCCAGTCCTAGAACATCCAGATTTGCCAAAAATCGAAGATGCTTATAAAAGAGCTGTAACTACTGTGATTTTAGAAAATCAAGAAAAATCAGTTAGGGAGGACCGAAGCTTTATGACTGAGGCTGCTCCTGTAAACGCAACTGGTTCTTCTGTAGACAACTTTGATCCAGTTTTAATATCGCTAGTCAGACGGGCTATGCCAAATCTTATCGCATACGATATTTGTGGTGTACAACCAATGACTGGTCCAACAGGCTTAATCTTCGCAATGAAGTCAAGATTCGGCACACAAGCAGGCGCAGAAGCACTATTCAATGAAGCAGATTCAGACTTCTCTGCAAGAGATGCTGCTGGAGGTTCAGGTTCCCCTGACGCTCAGGCTGGCACTAACCCTGCAACACTAAACGATTCACCTTCTGCTGGAACTTACACAACTGGTTCTGGTATGAGTACTGCTCAGGCAGAAACACTTGGTGACGGAACTGATGAGTTTGCTGAAATGGCTTTCTCAATCGACAAAGTAACTGTTACTGCTAAATCTCGTGCTCTAAAAGCAGAGTACACTATGGAACTTGCACAAGACTTAAAAGCAATCCACGGTTTAGACGCTGAAACAGAACTTGCAAACATCCTTTCAAGTGAAATTCTTGCTGAAATTAACAGAGAAGTAGTTAGAACTATTTACGGTCACGCTAAACCAGGCGCTCAAGTAAATGTAACAACTGCTGGTATCTTCGATTTAGATACTGACTCAAACGGTAGATGGTCAGTTGAGAAATTCAAAGGACTGTTATATCAACTAGAAAGAGACGCTAACGCTATCGGTCAACAAACTCGTAGAGGTAAAGGGAACATTATTATTTGTTCTGCTGATGTTGCTTCTGCATTACAAATGGCTGGTGTTTTAGATTACGCTCCTGCGTTGAACAACAACTTAAATGTTGATGATACAGGTAATACTTTTGCTGGTGTACTTAACGGTAAGTTTAAAGTGTATGTTGACCCATATGCTGCTAACGTATCTGCAAGTCAGTACTATGTAATTGGTTACAAAGGAACTTCACCTTACGATTCTGGTCTGTTCTATTGCCCATATGTTCCATTACAAATGGTTCGTGCAGTTGGTCAAGACAGTTTCCAACCAAAAATTGGATTTAAAACTAGATACGGAATGGTTCAAAATCCTTTCGCAACTTCTGCTGGTGACGGCGCATTAGATAACTCTGGTGCAGTTGGTGCTACAGCACAAAACCTATACTACAGACGAGTTAAAGTTACAAATATTATGTAATTTCGATTCTTCTCGAAAAGTAGAAAAAAGGGGCTTCGGCCCCTTTTTTTAAGCCTTAATAATACCCCCTAAAAAACCTTTATAAATATAAGTATGACAACAACAAATATAATTAATAGAGAACCTTCTAAGAGTGATTATGCTAGTCCTATTCAATTTAGGTTCAAGTGTACTAAACTTCCAACAGTAGAGTTTTTTGTACAGAGTGCTAACATACCTGGTATCAATCTAGGTTCAGCACAACAAAGTACACCATTGTATGATATGCCTCTGCCTGGAGACAAGATAACTTTTGCGGCTCTTGATATGTCATTTCTTGTTGACGAAAATTTAAACAACTATAAAGAGATACATGATTGGATTCTTGGTCTAGGATTTCCTAGTAACAATCAGCAGTTTCAAGATTTACAATCTGCTGGTTCAGATAGATTTCCTGGTTCTTCTAAAAGTGCAGCCGTAACTGGTACCTCTACACCACAACCTTTAAATGAAGGTGGTATATATTCTGACGCAATACTTACAGTTTTAAATAGTAAAAATATTCCTAAGACAGAAATAAGATTTCAAAATATTTACCCAACATCTTTGGGTAGTTTAAATTATGATGTAAGACAAACTGATGTAGATTATTTAAGTGCTTTAGTTAGTTTTAACTATATGAATTATGATATAGTACAAATATCTACTTCATAGTAGAATAATATAGGATGGTATATAATGATGACAGCGTTTTGCTTTGGTAATGGTAATTCTCGTAAAGGTCTAAATCTAGACGATTTCAAAAAACACGGAACAGTAATAGGTTGTAATGCAATCTATCGTGATTTCACACCAGATATTGTTGTGGGATTAGATTCACAAATAGGTCACGAAATATATCGGTCAGGATATGCACACAAAAACACTTGTTATTTAGGATATTGGACACCTGTGCCAATATTTGTTGCAAAAGAAATGATGAAAACTATGGCAGATAAAACTGACATTGTTTGGAATGATAGTGAAGAAGTGGTTTATCATGGTGCTGATGGAGTGTTTACGCTCACAAAAGGGCATAACTTAGGCATGACCTATATCACCGGAGTAACCGACAATGATAAAGTAAAGAACATAGAGCCAGATATAGATGGATTTGCATATGCAACAGGCACAAGAGCAATCTATCTGGCGTGTGAACTTGGTGCAAAAGAGGTTTATATTATCGGCCATGATTTATATTCAACAGACGATAAGGTGAACAACATCTATGCAGGAACTTCTTGTTATGTAGATGAAGATACTCCAATGATGAGGCCTGATAAATCAGAGAAAGATGATTTACACCATTGGATACTGCAACATAAAAATACATTTAATAAATTTAAAGATGTTAATTTTTACAAGGTAAATCTGAATACTATTGGTACATCATCAATAGATTGTGAAATAGATGAATGGAAAGGCTGTGATAATCTTACCTATATTACACAAAAAGAAATAGTTAAAAGCCTTGACAAACCAACCAAAAGGTGATATAATACACTCATGACATTAGAAGAATTACAACAACAAGTAGATAGAGATTTTAAATTAGATGATACTGAGCTAGATGCTGAGTCGATTAAGATACCTTTATTACATAATAAATACCTACAACACTTTAATAAGTTTTCTTTATTACTCAAGAAGTCAGAATATGAATATAAAACTTTACAAAGACACAAGTGGGAATATTATACAGGTAAATCCGACCCTTCGGTTTATACAGAGAAACCATTTGATTTAAAAATATTAAAAGCAGATGTACACATTTATATGGATTCAGATGATGAGTTACAGAGAGCAGACCAAAAAGCTGCATATCTAAAACAAGTCGTTACATATCTTGAACAAGTTTTAAGAAGTATAAACAACAGAACCTTTTTAATTAAAAATGCAATAGAGTGGAAAAAGTTTACTAGCGGCGCAATATAATGCAACATCAAAAAATATTTGCTACTAATATATTCTTATTAGATAATTTCGTAGACAATACCGATACAATGAAAGAGTATATTGGTGACCTATGGAAAGAAAGAGACTATGATGTTAATTGGCAAACAAAATCAGCAAACTTACACACAAAAAAAGAGTTTAAATCGTTTTCAGATTTAATTATAAAGACTGGTAAAGATATATGTAACACACTAGGTTATGATGTAAAGGATTTAGTCATTACTGATATGTGGGCAAATGTTTTAAAACAAAATGAACATCACCCTGCTCACACACATTCAAATAATTTTTTAAGTGGCACTTATTATTTACAATCAGACCAAGGTGCAAGTATAGTTTTTCATGACCCAAGACCTGCAGCTGATGTTATAGTGCCTAAAAAAATTGAAACAAATGATTTAAATGCTAGTCTATTAAGTTATGCATCAAAAACAAATAGAGCAATATTTTTTCCTGCGTGGTTGCCACATTGGGTTCAACAAAATAATTCAAAAAATAAACGTATAAGTATAGCCTGGAATATGCAAGTAAAAGGTCAAGTAGGAGAACATTATGAGTTTCAGTCAGCCAATCTCTAAAGACAAAGTTTATAATTACATCTATTATTATCCACAGGTATTAGACTCGGTCGCTTGTGATAATATAGTAAATCATTATAATAAAGATACATTTAATGAGTGGCAAGCTTCAACTTTCTCAACTGCTACTAAAAATCTAGGCACATCTAAAGTTGCTATGAAAGAGTTTTGGATTACACCACAACATCAAGACTATCAAGTTATACAAAAAGGATTCAAAATAGCCGTAAACGATTATATATCAATACATGATAAAATTAAAATACAAGAATACACAAACTTTAGAATTAACTGTTACGACACAGGTGGTTTTATGAAAGAACATATAGATAATATACATTATAGTCATGGTCAAAAACAAGGTTATCCACATCTAACATCTTTAATATTTTTAAATGATGATTATGAAGGTGGCGAGTTTGTACTATGTGGTGAACCTTTAGAAAAGAAAAAAGGTTCAGCGGTTGTTTTTCCATCAAACTTTATGTTTCCACATGAAGTTAAAAAAGTTATTAGTGGCGATAGATATAGTGTGATGACATGGATACTTTAATACTAAAAAAGAAAAATGAAGTCTATATAACTGTTGATTGTGACCCTAACATTCAACGAGAAATATCAGAGTTCTTTACATTTTATGTACCAGGCTACAAGTTTATGCCTGCATTCCGTAATCGTATGTGGGATGGTAAAATAAGATTATATTCTCAAAAGACAAAAGAGATATACTTTGGGTTGTTTCCATACATTAGAGCCTTTGCTGAAGAAAGAGGATATAATATTGTATCAGAAGAAGGTGTTGAGGTTAATAATAAAGTAGATAAAGATGTTGTCAAAAAATTCTCAAACAGTCTAGGTCAAAAGTTTGAGGCAAGAGATTATCAGATAGACGCCATATATCATAGTTTAAAGTTCAATAGGTCGTTGCTACTGAGTCCTACAGCATCAGGTAAGTCATTCATCATATATTCGTTAATACGATACTATACTCATTTAATCAAAGATGCCCCTAACAATCGAATATTATTGATTGTACCAACAACCTCGTTAGTTGAACAGATGTATTCTGACTTTGAATCATACGGTTGGAATGTAAAGAAAAATTGTCATAAATTATATAGTGGATATTCAAATCAAACAGATAAGAAAGTTCTTATATCGACATGGCAGAGTTTGTATAAGTTACCAAAAACATATTTCGAACAGTTTGGTTGTGTCTTTGGTGATGAAGCACATTTATTTAAATCTAAATCACTTACAGAGATTATGACAAAACTTGAAGATTGTAAATATCGTATTGGTCTTACTGGTACACTAGATGGTGCTCAGACACATAAACTAGTATTAGAAGGATTGTTTGGTGCTGTTAATAAAGTTACATCTACAAGAAAACTAATGGACAAACAACAGCTGTCTAATTTAGTTGTTCGTTGTTTAATTTTAAAACACACAGTAGAAAATAGTAAAATGGTTACAAGTGGTAAATATCAAGATGAAATAGACTATCTAGTAAGTAGTAAATCAAGACAAAAATTTATTCGTAACCTAGCACTTAAATTAAAAGGTAACACTTTAGTTTTATTTCAGTTAGTAGAAAAACATGGTAAGAGTTTACATGAGATAATAAAAAAGAAGGCTGATGCCAATCGAAAAGTTTTTCTTATTTTTGGTGGTGTTGAAGCTAATGAGAGAGAAGCAATAAGAGGAATAGTAGAAAAAGAAAAAGATGCCATTATTGTTGCAAGTTATGGTACATTTAGTACTGGTGTTAATATTAAAAATTTACACAACATTATTTTTGCTAGTCCTTCTAAAAGTAGAATAAGAAATTTACAAAGTATAGGTCGTGGTTTAAGATTAGGTGATAATAAAGTTAATGCTACCTT
>Ga0115001_10003678_pt1 | contig 11399 bp, 5 predicted proteins | sample ArcticOcean_MG_C_12_FD_89869 | JGI IMG/M metagenome (GOLD analysis project Ga0115001, IMG submission 89869) | Marine microbial communities from western Arctic Ocean - ArcticOcean_MG_CB8_130 | ecosystem: Environmental > Aquatic > Marine > Oceanic | place: Arctic Ocean: Canada Basin | collected... | reverse complement strand
GAAAGGCAACTGCGAGGATTGCAACCCCTGCCCGCACGGCAAGCAGAAAAGCAGCTGCGTGGCGTGCAACCCCTGTCCGCACGGCAAGCGGAAATACGACTGCGTGGCGTGCAACCCCTGCCCTCACGGCAAGCAGAAAGGCAAGTGTGCGGCGTGCAACCCTTGCCCTCACGGCAAGGTGAAAAGCGACTGCGCGGCGTGCAACCCATGCCCCCACGGCAAGCTGAAACGCAAGTGCGCGGCGTGCAAAGCGGCACGCGCGGCTCCGCCGAGCTCGAAGCGGGTCAAGCGAGAGCGGTCAGGTTCGACTGAGGACAAGCCCGAGCCCGCGATCAAACAAGAGCCCGAGATCAAGCAAGAGCCGTTCACCATCCGCGGCTACTTCGGCATCGGCGACGAGGACGAAGGTGACTGAAACGTTTTGGCTTGCATAGGGGTCGACGAGGACGGAGACGTGTATGGGAGGTGTCTTTCGATGGAAACGGTGTCTAAATTTTATCCCCCCCCCCCCTTCGAGCCAGACCTTCGCGCAACGCCTCCACCACGTCATCCCGCAGGCAATCGAATTCCCCCCTGTGTTTCGTTTGCTCCAACGGCTTGACGCGCACGCTGCCGTTTGCGCTGAGCAGCGCCAAATCCAGGGTTACCATAAACTTCGCGCCTCGCTCAGCGGCGTACGCGAACTGTTCCGTGGCGCTGGGCGACGCCACCGGGGGGGTTTCCGCGCGTAAACCCGCGCGCCAAAGCTCCGATAACAGGGCTAAGCGTTCGGCGAGCAAACCGCCGCGAGCGCACACCACTACGTCCGTCGCCGCCGCCGGCGCCGCGACAGCCGGCGAGTTAGTCCAAACGCCTGACCCTTGCGGGCTTTGAAACCCGTCCGCGGTGACGGTACGGAATCGTTCCGCCCGGAAACGTTCCGCGAGCGCCGCAGCTTTGCGCACGGCGACGCTCACCCCGCATCCCCCGGGCGGGGGGTTGTGTGTGTACGCGTCCGTGTCGGCGTTGCCAAGGTTAAACGCGTAGGAAGACCCGGGGCCGTGCGCTCTCCACGCCGCGGCGATCCACGCGTCGTACCGTCCCCCGGCAGCGACCACGGCGTGCGGCGCGGGGATTGGCGTTTCATCTTTAGTGAAAGCAGGCCGAGCAACCACGATTTCAAAGTACGTGGAGCAGTGGTGCGACTCAGGCGGCGGCAGCAGAGGCATGATCCGCATCAGCGAAGCGGGCATGCCCATCGCCTCGAGGTGCGTTGAAACCTGGCACAGGTGCTCCACGGCGGCGCGCGTTACGCGAGTCGAGGAGGAGACGATTTTTCGCGCCGTGTCGTGCAGGTCGGAGAGCGTCCCCGACTCCTCCGCGCCGACACCGTGGAGCGTGGCGACCCTGGTGGCGACGTCCGGCTCGAGCCGAAGCGCATGCGGCGATGGCGGGGCGTCGCCTTGGCGACGCAACACGGCGGAGACCCTCGGGCGAAGCCTGGGGTCGACGCCCGAGGCGGACCACGCGGCAGCGGCGAGACGCCTGTGGCCGAGCACGACGCGCGGAACGATTCCGCGCTCCACGAGCGCCTCCACCGCGCACTTGATTGTTTCGGCGTCCAACACAGCCGCGTCCACGGCATCGCGCGGCGCAATTATGTCAAAGTCAGCCTGGACGTGTTCTCGAGGAAGTCCGCCGACTAGCCCGGCTGGTTTCTTTGCGCCGTCGCCGTCGCCGTCGCCGCTCGCGCGCGCCGCGCGGTTGTCGCCGCCTCCCCTGAACGTAACCCCGACGCTCGACGCGCGAAGCGACGTGGCTTGTTCCGCGGTGACTTGCCGCACGAGCGACGATCGCAAATCGCGGCGAAGCGTTACGAGCGCGCCCGACCTGGAAAGAAGCACGTGCGCGTCTCGATTCGATTCACCAAGCACAACGAGCTTCGCGCCCGCGTTATCGGCGTCGCGATCAGACTCGAACGTCTCCGACGCCCAAGTCACCGCGCGGCAGGAAAGCGGCGACGCGCCGTGTCGACGGAAGGCTTGACGTAGCGCGGCGAGCATCCGATCCGCCGCGGCGGCGTCCATCGTCGCGGGTGTGCCTCGATCAGCAGCGGCGGCGCGCGCCGCGAGTCGCGCGCCAGACGAGCTTTCAGAGGTGAGTCGTTTCACGACGACGTCGTGCTCGGCGCCGCCTTGTTCGCAAAGTTGCAGCACGTCCTCTAAAGCCTCATCTCCTCCCTTCGGGGGCAAGAATCCACTTGATAAAACCTCAGAAGCTGAAGGTCGTTGGTTCGGATCAGGCGCGAGTAAAGCCGCAACCAAGGTGGTTTGTTGCGGGAACTTGGTGCGGAAATCGTACGGCGCGACCTGCGCGACGTCGGTGGCGCCGGAGGACCCAACCGCCGGTCGCGCCGCGCGAAGCGCCCCGAGCTCAACCGCGCGTTCCATACCCGTGGAAAATCGTCGCAGCATCTCGTAAAACACGATTCCAGCGCTGTACAGGTCGACTTTACTGCTTTGATGCGGTTCACCGGAATCAATCTCAGGCGCGGTGTACAGGTAAGTCCCAACGGCGCCCGTGTCGTGCTCGTCGCGTGGCTCGTCCCTGCTCCCCAACACCTCAGCCGCTTCCTTCGCCGCGTCCGAAGAGGCGCTCGGGTCGTCCGCGCCTCCGAACCCGCCCCCCGAGTCGAACTTCGCCAGGCCGAAATCCCCAATCTTCAAGTGCCCGGTTTGGTCCACGAAGATGTTCCCGGGTTTCAAGTCGCGGTGCGCGATGCCTTGCGCGTGAATGTGCGCCAAGCCTTCCAGGATTTGCCGCATCCAAAGCCACGCGCGGTCTTCGTCAACCGGGGTGGACTCCGCGGATTCGCGGTCAAGCACGTCCCGCAGGTTGGACCGGCAGAATTCCATCTGGATGTGTAACCAAGTCACGGGCTTGGGGTTCATGGTTAGGTGTGTGTTGTTGAGCCCGGCGCGCGACAACGGACGACCGTCGGTTCCCGTGCCCGTACCGGTTCCAAAGTCGTCCGATGTTTCACCACCGGTTTCGACGCCCCACGCCGCGGCTTCGTCAGACGAGTCACCCCACCCGCTCGCCCGTCCGTGTCTCCCGCCGCCCCTCACCTCGAAGGCATCCTCCACCCACGCCTGGTTGTACCGCACCACGGACGCGTGCTCCAGTCGGCTCAGCGTGGCGACTTCGCGGAGTACGCGCGCCGCGGCGGCTGGCGAAACAGTCGCGCCGGATTTAGTCGCCATGCGTATCTTCTTCACCGCGTACTCCCGTCCGTCGAGACGATTCACGGCGAGCGCTACTCGGCCAAACGCCCCAGCGCCCAGGGCTCGAATTTCCTGAAAATCCGTCTCGTACCGCGAAGGAAGCGTCGCCGGCGGGTCGGAAACGAAGGGGGACGAATCTGGCCCCGCGTTCAAACTGTAGGCTTTGACCGGCGAAGGCGGGTGTTGTGTTTGTAGTTGTTCCGCGATTTTCCCGAGCCGACTCGCGCTGCGCGGCGGCACATCACCCACCACGGGTGCTCCAGACCCCGACCCCGACTCCGTCTCCGCGGCACCTCCCCAGAACCTCTGCGCCGCCCACTGCGTGGCTGGATCGCCGTCCGCACCGGCGGAGGCGGCGCGCCCCTCCGCGTCGAAGGCTCGGCGAAACGCGCGATCGAAATGTCGAGGACGGTGCATGAGAACTTCTCTTAGCCATCGCGGTAGGACGCCACAGGCGCGGAGCTGAGACGTGAGTGCGGGAAGCGCGTGCGGTAGTGGCCCTCCGTTGGAGTCGCAAAGCAAACGAAGCAGATGTCCGACGAGCAGATGCAGTTTCCGCTCGCGCTTCGGGGCATTTGCGTCATCGAGTGTCGTCCGCGACTCGTCCTCCTCTGAATCGAAGGCTTCGTCATTGTCGGAGTCGTGCGTACCCGCGTGGCTCGAGTGCACGGCAGATCCCATGTACTCCAAGCCACGCACTAACGTGTCCACTAAATCAACGGAACTGCCGCCCCGCGAGGAACCGTCGAGTCGCAGCCAATCGCGGGGCGCGGGGGATCCGCCTCGGGAGGATTCGCTTTTGCTTTTGTGTTTGGATCCATCAGATTCATCAGACTCATCTGAAGATGACGACGCATCATCCGACGACGACGACGACGACGACGAAGAGGTTTCGTGTTTGGCGGGTTTCGGCGTCGGCGCTCGCGGCGGCGCCGAGACTTTTTCCTTCGCGCTCTCCATGGTTTCAGGCTCCATCTGCATCACACGCCGTCTGGATTTGGTGCGGAGTCGTTGTCGCGCCATGGTTGGAAGCCCGCGCGGAGGGTCGCGACCACCAGTCGCGGACGCTGCCGCGGCCGCGACTGCCATTTCCTCCCAGTCGTCCTCTTCGTGTAGCGCGAAGTCGCCGAAAGCGTCCAGGTCGTCCAGGTCGTCCAGCGCTTCGGGGGTTTGGTCCGTGGCCGAGGTGTCGCGAAACGTCCCGTCCGTGTGGTTCACGCCGGGCGATTCCCCCCCACGCCGCTCGCTTTCATCATTTCTACCGCTTCCCGCGTCTCCTCGCAAAGGTTCCTCCGCCAGGGCGTTTCGCAACGCCTCCACCAAGGTAAACACCACGACTTCGCCCTCGTTTTTCGCAATCTCAGCAGCCTGCACGGAGAGCGTGGTCTCCAGAACTTCCAAACGTTCGCGGGGTAAACCTCGGCTTTCCTCGAAGTCCAGCTTTACCCCCGGCGGTCGGCGTGGGTACCCAGGCGCGTGCCGCACCACGAGCACCGCGACACGGCTGTCGCCCGACGCACCGCGAGACGCCCCATCGCTGGACACCACGATTCGATACTGTCGGTGTTCCCGTTCATCGAAAGAAAAGTCATCCTCGTATATCGCCTGGAGCGCGGTGAGCTCCTCCTCCCATTGCGACCACTCCGCCGCGTCGGGAGTCGCACCGCCGCCCGCCTTCTTCTTCTTCGCCATCGGCGTAATGGGGGCGGACGTCGTTGTTGCCTTGTTTATTAACAACGTATTTTTTGAAGGCCGACGAAAATCTCGGCGCGTCGCGTGGAAGAAATGAATTGGCATTTCACGCGCCACGCGCTTGCGCCCCCATCAGAAGGAAGGGCGCACCGGTGTGGCGCATACCCTGGCTGGACGCGGGTTCAGTGTATCAACTCGGCGAGGCGTCCTTACTGGCTTACTGGTGGGTAAGCGGACGGCACTGCGTTTCCGTGGGCGGCGGTGTGGGAGTGGGATTTGGTCTGCACAGAATTGGGGCCTCTTAGAATCGCGTAAATCTGTCTTTGTGCGTACCGAGTACACCGAGTTACCGCCCAACCTCTGGTTCGATGTCCAGAGGACGATCCCGCCGGATGTACCTGGACGACGACGAGTCGGATCACGACCGGGGCCACCGCGAGGACCACGACCGGCCCCGTGCGTACGTGGGAGCAAAACCACCGCCGGAATCGCGGTCGTCCGCGCAGAAAAAACACACGTACGCGCCGGACGAAGACACGACGTACCCTAAACCGGCGGTCTCCAAGCCAATGCGCGACCGCGGGGATGAGATATCCTTCCGCCACCGCCATGAAGCGGAAACGGATTTGAACAAGCAAATCAAAAGCACGTGGCTGGTGGGGGGCGATACGAACGGGGGCGAGAAGAACGGTGGTGGCAAGAAAAAAGGTGGTGCCAAGGAGGGCATCGTCGGAAAAGCCCGGCTTGACGTGATGCAAGTCGCGGTCGGCGCGCAGATGATGCGGAAACACAAAGCGTTCATGCAAAAGTCACGTTTCGTGATATCCCCGCGAACGTGGTACATGCGGCGGTGGGATCTCGTGACGCTTATTCTTTTGTTGTTCACCGCCGTGGTCACGCCGGTGGAGGTGGCGTTTCTGGAAACGGCGACGTGGAGCGTGATGTTTTGGATCAACCGCTCCGTGGACGCGCTGTTCGTGATTGACATCTTCCTGAACTTTTTCGTCGCCATCATCGACCCGGAGGACGGGCAGCTTGTTTTCCACCACCCCACAATCATCAGGACGTACCTGAAAGGATGGTTCCTAATAGACGTGATTTCAGTCGTGCCCTTCGACATGGTGTCGATGTTTTTCGGCTCGGAAGAAGTGGGAAAGCTGAAAATTCTTCGCATCCTACGGTTGCTGCGGCTCATGAAACTGTTGCGGATTCTGCGCGCGGGGCGGATTTTTCAAAGGCTGGAAACGCAGTACCAGATCGATTACGCCCAGCTTGAGCTTTGGAAGTTTGTGTTGTTAGCCCTGGTCACGTCGCACTGGATGGCGTGCGTGTTTGGAATCGTAGCGGATTTGGAAGACGCCGAACACAACTGGCTGTACTACACCGCGTTCAACTCGCACTTTGAAGACGGAACGCTTCTGGAAGGTGCGGATCCGCGAGGGATCGTGAGTGAACTCGAAATCTACTTCGCCGCGTTTTACTGGTCGAGCATGACCATGACCACGATCGGGTACGGGGATATCGTCCCGTCCACGCTTATCGAGCGCGTGTTCGTGTCCCTCATGATGCTCATCGGCGCGTTCGCGTACGGTTACATCATCGGCGCCGTGGGGAACGTCATCGCGCAGGCGAATAATAAGAAAAACAAATTCTACGCCCTGATGGGGGAGTTGAACTCGTTCCTGGACGAAGGCAGGCTCACGCCTGAGTTGCGAATCAGGCTGCGGGAGTACTTCAAGTACAAAATGGCGTCGTCGCACGTCGACGCGCACACCGCGTTGTTGAAGCAAATGTCCCCGGCGTTGCGGGCGGAAATCACGCTATCGATGAACACGTGGATCTCCAAGGTTTCATTTTTCCAACAGTGCCCTGAAGCGCTTGTTATCGAGCTCACGCTGGCGATTAAACAGCAAACGTTTCCCCCGCAGGAGAAAGTGTTGGTGCCCGGGGACTGGTGCGACCGGATGTTCATCGTGCGCAAGGGCGTGGCAATTTGCCGGCAAAAAATCATCACCACCGGCCAGGTGTTTTGCGTGGAGTGCCTGTACAAGGAGGGGAAGGTGGCCTACAGCGCGCACGCGGTTACGTTTTGCGATTTGTACAGCATCGATCGCGACGTGTTGCTCACCGCGCTGCGGCACTTCCCCGAGATGAAGTCGCACTTCAAGCAGTTGGCGCTGCGGCGTCTGTTTTTCGATGAGGTCATGGCGTACAGCAAGGCGTATCAAACCTTGGCGGAGGACGGCCTCGACGCGGACTTGTCGTCCGCGATGGATGAGCGGCCTGCGTTTTACCTGCAAAAGCTGCGCATCGAGTTTGGCGACGACGGCTTTGGGATGGGTGAGGCCGGCAAGCGAATGCAGCGCGAGAAAACAGCCGCCGCCACGACGTTGCAGCGGCTGTTCCGGGGACACAAAAGCAGACGCGAAGTCAACGTACAAGCCGCGGAGGCGGGGACGTTCCCCGTGTTCCCCACGCACATGAGGGAAACCGACCCCAGTTCGTACAGCGCCCGGGCGATTGACTTGATGCACCACCGCGTGGGTACCGGGCTGTACGCGCTGCACGAAAAGGTGGACAAGCTGCTCGGGTCGCACCAGCCCGGGGTCGCCCCGGCGTGGTTCACGGAGCAAGGTAAGAGCGGGTTCCAGTTCTGTACGCGCGTGGACGCGGACGGCCACACTGTGGCACACGCGCAGAAGCCGGTGAGCGGGGGACTGAACTCGAGGCGCGGGTTACGGCTGGGATCAGTGAGTTTCGGGTCGCCCGCGACGTTGCGACAAAGCGCGAGCGTTGGCTCGGGCGGCGAACGACGGGAAGGTGTTTTAACCCCGTTGGTGTCGAGGCTGGGGTCGACGAACGTGAGCGCGAGCCAAGCGGTTTCCGGGTCCGGTTCGTCGGGCGATGACCTACGGCAGCTGCGGGTGGAGCTTCGCGAGGCGATCGCGATGCTTCGCGGCGATGGCGGCGCCGGCGACGGTGGCGGCGGTTTCGATACCCCCGGACCGGGCAACGCAGGCCACGGCCACGGGTCCCTCAACACGCGCACCGCGCAGTTGCAAAGTTTAGTAGGCGACTTGGCGCAGCAGGTGCAAACGGTTTCACGGACAATTTCCCAAATGTCGGACTCGCAGCGGACGTTCCAGGAACGGTCGCAGCGCACGATTTTGGGGCACTTGGAACAGGCGCAGCAGCGAATCGCGGAGCAAGTCGCGCGGGCGGTGCAAGCGGCGGGGGGGGACAGCGCGCGGTTGAGCGTGGGGACGCGGCCGTACGCGGTGACGGGGGGCGGTTTGGGAATCACGGAGAGCGACCCGCCGCCCAGGTTTGCCGAGCGGTTTCCAAGGGACGCGCCCCCGGGCGGAGGTGACAACAGAGAGCGAGACTACGGAGACGGTTACGGCCGACGTGAGGCGTACGACGCGCGCGAGTACGGCGGACAGCCGCCGTTACGGCGCAGGCCGTTGTCGGGAAACCCGCCGCCCCCGGGACGCCGGGCGTTTTAGCGAAGACAAATCTTTTTCGCTATCACATAAGTTATATCAGGTATCACGGTCTATCTATCACGGGCGGTATCACGGTCAGACGGTTACTTCCTCTAGACGGTTACTTCCTCCAGACTGTCTTCGACGCTTCGCCGCGTCAGCGCATGCAAAAGATTCGCGGCTTGTTTTTCGGTCAGTCCCACGTCGTGCGTGGTCTGTACGAAACGGTTTTGCCATTCGTGTCCCTCTGGTACGACTTGTTTGTCATCCACGATCGCGAACACAGGCCACCCCGACCTGTCCCCACCGAACCTCCCCTCCATGTACGTCTGAATCTCCACGATCCGCGTCGTTTTCACCGCGTCGTCGTGCGCGACGCTGTCGAGCAAATGCGGAGCACCTGGAGTTCTGCCCACCACCCGGTCGCCTTGCGCCCCCATCCGTCCAAACGTGTACGCGATGTACTCCTCGAACGCGCGCCAGTACGTGGACAACACCACATCCGCGCCGCTTGTTTCCAGCACGTCACGTAGACGATCCACCTTGTCCTGCTCGAGGTTTATCTGAGACGCGGTCGCGGTTCGGTTCAACACGCCGTCTAAATCGAGAAAAAGCAGAGGGACGGACTTCGCCGGCTTGCCTCCGCTGGACAAGGACGAGGCGTGAACCCTGAACGCGCGTCCCAACACGCGGCCGCGGGTGCGAGAATTCGGGGGATCCCGGAACATACGAGCCGCCGTGTGCGAGCCGAGCGCCGCCGTCGCGAGACACATCGCGCCTCGCGAAATGGGATGTCGGAAGTGTTAGTGTTTCGCAAAATTGTGTTCGTCGAAGTTTCGCAAAATAAAAGAGGCGAACGAGTACACACACGACACGCGCAGGGGCACGGTGAGGGTCACGGCTTGGCGGGTGGAACGGTCATCCGCACCGAGTGTGGATGGCGGAGCCTGATTCCTCCCTCGACGCGCCGTTGCTCGCGTCACACCAAAACGATGATGTCGAAAAACGCGAAAGACGGTTCCCTTTAGATCTGTCAAGAAGTCCACTCCCGCCGTACTCGCCGAACTCAAACGCGGGGTCGGAGGACAGCGACCCCGACCGAGTGCGTTCAGGAGACGCGGCGTCGTCTCCGAACCCCGAAAGCGGGGGGGGCGTGCTCGCGCCAGGAACGCTTTCCTTCAAAGCCGGGGTCGCGATATGCGTCGCGGATATCATCGGCAGCGGGATCTTCGCGTCGCCCGGGATCGTGCTTCGCTGGACGGGGTCCGTTGGTGCCGCCCTCGGGGCGTGGTTTTTTGCCGGGCTGATCACCTACGTTGGGTTCGCGTGCTTGGCGGAGCTGTCCGTGCTGGATCCGAACGCGGGGGGGATTTTTTATTACTGCCGCGTCGCGTTCGGCGGTGCCACCGCGTTTTCCTGGACGTTTGTTAATTTCACCGTCATCGTCCCCGGGTCGCTCGGCGCCTTGGCCTTAACCTTCGCGCATTACCTGTGCAGCACGGTTCCGGGATGGGAGGCGGGCGGGTTCGAGGCTGCGGCGGACTGGAAAGTGCGAGCAGTAGCGTGCGCCGCAATAGCAGCCGCGGCGGCGCTGAACTGCCTGTCAGCAGCGCACGGCGGCGGCGTCGCTAAGGTTTTCCTCACCGCCACGCTGAGCGGGTGTTTGTTCGTGTTCGCGCTCGGGGTGGTGGGGTTTTGCGGATGGGGAAACGCGAGCGGGTACGACGAGTTTGGTAACGATACTGGTAACGGAATGCATGCCACTGATACGTGGGCCTCAAATACCACGGCGACAAATACCACCGCAAACGCCACAGCACCACACTCCGTGGCGTATCAAAACTTCAACGACCCGTTCGCTGGTACGAACTCGGTATCCTCACTCGGCGTGGGGTTGATTGCCGCGCTGTGGGCGTTTTCGGGCGCCATGGACGTCGCGAGCATGGGCGAGGAGCTGGTTTCTCCACAAAAAACCCTACCTCGCGTGGGCAAAACCGGCCTCGCAATCGTGTCCGCGGCGTACATTTTGCTCAACGTCGCGTATCTTTTGGTGTTGCCGGCGAGGGTCATGGCGAACGGTACAAACGGCGCCATGGGGGTTTCCTTCGCAAGAGCCGTGGCGGGCGGGTGGGCCGGGGCCGCGGTTACCGTCGTGGTCGCCGTGTCCTCCTTCGGCGCGTTGAACTCGTGTATGTACCTCTCCGCGCGGCAGTTCTACGCCACCGCAAGGGACGGGCTGTTCCCCGAAATATTGGCGCGAACCAACTCTCGGAAAGCGCCGCACGTCGCGATACTCGCGACGGCGCTTTGGACGTCCGTGTTGACGTGCGTAATGTCCTCATTCGCCGTGCTCGTGAACTACCTCTCGTGCGCGATGTGGCTGTTTTACGGCCTGGTCGGCGTGGCGGTGTTCAAGTCGAGACACGAAAACCCGGACGTGTATCGACCTTACAAAGTCCCGGGATACCCGCTCGTCCCGGCGCTTTACGTCGGCGCGTGCGTGTTTCTCTCGGCGTCGACGTTTTTCGCCGCGCCGGCGCAGTGTTTTCTGGCGCTTTTATTCGTCGCCCTCGCGTTTCCGGTGCATCGAACGACGTTCGTGTGGTGGCCGGAACGCGCGGCGAGGTTGAATATACCGGTACAGGATGGGGGTGCGAGCGGGGGGGGGGAACCGAGACTGCGCGTTTGGAGCGACGCGGATGACGACGAGTTTTAGATTAAGAAGGTACATACGTGTATAGTTGTGACTCGAAAGACACCAGTCTTAGACTTTAAACACCAGCTGTACCAAATGTATTGCTGACATGCCTTCGGAACAAAGAGTCTCCGATTTCGTCACCCGACCCAAGTACGAATGCGTTTCGCCACCCGTTTCCGCCACCCGACGCAAGTACGAATGCGTTTCGCCACCCGTTTCCGCCACCCGACCCAAGTACGAATGCGTTTCGCCACCCGTTTC
>Ga0115001_10003672_pt1 | contig 11413 bp, 10 predicted proteins | sample ArcticOcean_MG_C_12_FD_89869 | JGI IMG/M metagenome (GOLD analysis project Ga0115001, IMG submission 89869) | Marine microbial communities from western Arctic Ocean - ArcticOcean_MG_CB8_130 | ecosystem: Environmental > Aquatic > Marine > Oceanic | place: Arctic Ocean: Canada Basin | collected... | reverse complement strand
TCATTGCTGAGTTGAAAGCTCCTACTCCTGGTATTATTAAAAAATCAGATTCTATACTTTCCGAATCTGAAAAAAATTTTACTTCATAGCCAATTTTAACAATTGCATTTTTTAAACTCTCTACATTTCCCATTCCATAGTCTAGAATACAAATAGATTTCATGATGTTATCTTATCTTTAATATTTGAAATAGAAATTTTTTCATAGTGAAGTACAGATGCTATGGCAACAGAATCATCCACATAATTTTCTTTGATTTGAAGGATGTCCTGTATCGATCCACAGCCACCGGATATAATTAATGGTTTTTTTATATAATCTTTAATGTTATTAATTAAATCAATATCAAAACCAAGCTCTGTGCCTTCTTGGTCAATAGATGTTAATAATATTTCTCCACAACCATTATCTTGAACTGTTTTGATCCAGTCAATCAAATTAAGATCACTCTTTTCTCTGCCACAATTCTTATAAGGCTCCCAGGTGTTTTTTCCTACTTTTTTTGCCTCTATATAAGAAACTATTGTTGATGATCCAAACTTTGCACTAGCATTTTTTATTAACAATGGATCTTCAATAGCTCCAGAATTAATAGCCACTTTGTCTGCCCCAGAATTTAAAGCTTTATCTATATCCTCGATAGATCTAATCCCACCTCCCAAAGTTATAGGAACAAATATTTCTTTAGTGATATCTTTAATTAATTCAAAAAGATTATTCCGACCATATAAGCTTGCGACAGAATCGATTATTATGATTTCATCAATGCCGCTGTGGTAATATTCTTCTATTATTTTTTTAGGATCTCCTATTTTGCGTAATCCCTCAAGATTAATTCCTTTTATGACATGGTTATTTTTAATATCTAGCCTTGCAATAATCCTCATATTTTGTATTTTATTATTAGTATATCTCTAGCCAATATTGATCTTGAATTATGGACAGTCCATTTGTGATTATGTTTTTTCCCGAGCTATCCCGAAAAGTCCATGACCTGATAACATCTTTTTTATTTTTTTTCATTGACTTAGTTTTTTGAAATTTAAATTTTTTTAATTTATACCCTTTGTTTTTAAAAAAATTAGTAATTTTTTCTATTGAATGAATATTCCAACCGCTTTGCAAATAATTTGAATTGGTGTCATGCGTTTTGTATTTTATAAAAACTTCTATAGGATATTTGTTAAAATGATTGAATATGTAGATACGCCCATTTTTATTCAAGATTTTGAGAATGTTGTTAAATACTTTGGTGCAATCATCAAAGATCGAAATAACACCTGAAATAATAATAATATCAAACTTATCGTTTGGAATCTTACTTGAATTTATATCTATTTTTTTGAAAATAAAATCTTTATTGTAAAATTTTTTTTTACATACATTTAATAATTTTGTGTGTATGTCGTAACCAGTTATGTTTGAATAGCTAAGCTCTTTGTCCAAGTTGTATATGAGCTCACCGTTGGCACATCCAATATCTAGTATTTTTGGATTAGATATTTTTTGTTTTTTTAAAATATTTAAAAGTTGATAAAAAGATTCTTTAGTTTTTTCATATCTTTTTTCTTGCAGATATAAATTATCATGTATTCTTTTTATTTTCATACATTGTCAAGGATGTGGATTAATTATAATAAAAACATATTATAGAATAGAATTTTATGAACTCAAGTTAAAATCTTTAATTCCACCTTTGTTAGTGTAAGTTTTTATGTAATCTGCAAATTCAGCTGCATTAGCCGTCCTCATTTTGTGATAGGCTACAACCTGATCTTCACTCATAAACTTAAAATTATTCAAGTAAGGGTTGGCATAATTGGCAATGAGTGTGTACCTTACTTTGCTTCCCTGATTGTTTATTGTCCTATGTATTAAGTTTTCATGAAAAAGCAAGACGTCTCCCACATTTAGCTCAAACTTTCCACCTTCTTCAAAGTTTTCTAAATTTTCTGGTAATATGCTTTCACTAATATAATTATTATTTTGTCTCACAATATGATGTGGAATTTCACCAGATTTATGACTATTAGCAATCGTCATTATTGTACCAGTTTCATTTTCAGTAATATTGTTAATTATTGGAGCCCATAATTGAACTGAATTTGAATTTGGTAGAGTAAAATAACTTTCTTGATGCCATCTTAAATCGTAGGTCTCATCTTGTGGGGGATCAACCCTGCAAAATCCCTCCCATATATAAGGAGAGCCATTAATGTCTAATTCCGTAATACCAGATAGTTTTTTTACCACCTCAATTAACTTAGGATTTGATATAAGGTTATAAGTTTCAGGAAGTTTTCTTATAGTGTTATATATAACTTGTATGCTATCAAATTTTGACTTGTCTTTTCTAATATCGTTAAGCTTAATAAGTCCTTCATTTTCCAAATCTTTGATATGAGCAACTCCTTGTTTATGCAAATGAAACGATATGTGAGACTTAATGCTTTTCTCTATTTTTAAAAGAGAATCTTTGTCAAAAAAATTTCTAATTACAACAAATCCATTTTTCATATATTTGTCATTGATTTCTAATAAGTTCATAAATCAAATATATATTTAACTTAAATTTTGTCAATAAAGAGTATACATGTAAAAATTAGTTATATTTAATTAAGAGAGCAAATGAAAAATTTATGTATTATTCCTATAAGGTCCCAAAGCAAAGGAATTAAAAATAAAAATATTAAAAAACTTATTAATAAGCCATTGGTATGTTATGCAATTGATGAATCTTTAAAATCTAATATCTTTCAATCAATAATTATAGCCACAGACAGCAGCTCTTATATAAAAAAAATAAAATTAATATATAGAAATAATAAAAAAGTATTATTTTTCAAAAGGTCAAAAAAAAGCTCCACAAGTAATGCCAAAACTTCAGTTGTAATCAAAGAAGTATTAAAAGATTTTTTTATATTTGATAATATTTTTTTAATACAAGCAACGTCACCTCTGATTAAAAGTAAAGATATAAGATCGGCCTATAGTTTGTTTGTAAAAAAGAATTATGAATCTTTATTTTCAAGTTACTTAACAACTAAATTTTTTTGGGAAAAAAAGAAAAAAACCATGCAATCTATAAATTATGATTATAAAAGAAGATTACCAAGGCAAAAATTAAAAAAACAATATGCTGAGAATGGTGCAATATATATTTTTAAATATAATCTTTTTAAAAAATTTAGAAATGTTTTATTTGGCAGAATAGGAACTTACATAATGGAAGAAGATCGATCAGTTGACATTGATGATAAAAAAGATTTTCAAAAAGCAAAAAATTATTTAATTTCAAATATGTCATGAGACAAATAAAGCACATCGTTTATTTATTAGATGGCCTTAGTCCCTTGGCTTTAAAGGGTCGTAATAATTTAAATTTTTTTAATACTAAAATTAAGTCAAATTTTGTAAGTAAAATTAAAGAAAAATCATTAGTCTTTGATAATTGTTATGGACATGGAGAGACATACTCAACAACATATTCCATGCTAACAGGAAGAGATATTTACACAACTTATTGTGACTCATTTCATGCCATAACATCTTTTCCTAAAGTTAAAAATTTGGGTCACATGTATAAAAAAAAAGGATTTAAAAATATTTTTTTTAAAAATGGTTCAGAAAAAACTCCTAGCAAGGGATACTATAAAAGATACCATGATACTATTGCTTCTTATTTTGACATTAAGTGTATTAAAAAAAAACATAAAAAATATACTTTTCAAAATTTTTTTGAAGAGCATAAAATTAAAAATATTTTAAAAAATGAAAAAAAAATTTTATTTTTTATTCATGATTTTTCATTGCACGATAATCCGCAAGTTTATAAAAATTCTACTCCAAAAAAATACCTAAAAGCTATTGATAAATCGGCTAAAATCATTCAAAAAAATTTAAAGTTGATGAATTATAATAAAAACATTGATACTCTTTATTTTTTATCTGATCATGGAATGACAATGGCGCCAAATGACCAGCTTCATTTTAATAATCAATTAACGAAAAAATCTTATAATCTGTATTATAAAAATCTGCTTATAGATGAAAAAGTAAAATTTAATTTTTTTATTAAGTTTCCCAAAAGCAACAAAGGTATATTTATAAAAAAAATTTTAACTTCTAAGTATATTTTTTTTATAATCAGGCATATTTTATTATCTAATCTGAATTTTTGTACAAATAAATTCCTAAAAAAAATTAACATTATGCTTCCCAGTAAAGCAATTACCTCTGTTAGATCCGCTTTTCAGTCTAGATATGAAAGCTGGTTTGAAAAAAATTATTTTCATACTCACTTTATATTTTTAAGTAAAAAATTAAAATTTACTTTTAGCTTAAAACACAAAATTTTATTTTATGATTTAAACAAATCTTCTAATATGAGTTTAAAAAAAATCCCTAAGTCTTTTTTGAAAAAAATAAATGAATATTTTTCTTTAAAAAACTATATAAAAAAATATTTAATATTGGCTTATTCAATTGTTTTTAGGATAGTATTTAAGATACTAGATATTTTTAATTTTGTAATTGCTAGAAATAAAAAAAAAATTTAATGGATTGTGCAGAAGTTTATTGTACAAAAGTAGTTGGTTTTTTTTGTGGTCGTAGCAATAACACCTATAATTATAATTTTTTAAGAAGTTTTTAATGTTTTCAATCTTATCAAGCTCTTCCAAAATCATCACTGGCCTAAATTTTTCAATTGTTTTCTTTAGAGATTTTACTATCTGAAGCTCATGACCGTTTACATCTATTTTGATTAAATCAATTCGTTCTTTAAATGGAGAAGTTTTCTGAAGCAATATTTTTTTATTAATAATTTTAATTTTTTTTGCTAAAAAAAAATTTTGATCCAAAACTTTTCTAAGGTGTTTTTTGTTATAATACGCGTAAGTTACTAATTCAAAAGTTTTATTAAATATTTTATATTGAGGTATGTAGATATTTATTATTTGTTTTTTTGAACTTAATCCATAGTTAAAAATATATAAGTCTGAAATTTCTAATTTTTCTAATTTTTTAAAATATGCAGAATCTGGTTCAAAAGCGTAAATTTTATTTACATTTAAATTTTTTTTTAAAAATTTTGTTGCAATTCCATCGCTTGCTCCAATATCCACTATATTGATATTTTTTTTAAAATTTATTTTTTTTACTCCCTTAAAGTCATCTTCAAATATCAAAAGTTTGTTAGCAAGATATCTTGCGAAGATATAAATTAGAGGGTGCGATCTGCATATTCTTTCAAGAAAAAAATAAATTCCATGTTGGCTTTGGTCTATATAGCTATTATTTTGATGCATAATTTTTTTAACTCAAGACTTTTGGGAAAAACTCTATCCTCTTTTAATTCTTTTTGTACCAATGATTTGATGGCATGCACAGTCATTTTTTTTATAAAGGCCAATATCGTGTAAAAAAACCTTACCAAGCTCTAAGGGTAAATCTCTAATGCAATTTATTAAATTCCAATAATGTATACTTACACTTATTGAGGCGGATTCAGATTCTACAAAGTGCCACCAGCCCCGGGGTATATAAATGGCATCAGATTCTTCTAATGTGAATTTTTCAATATGAACTTTTTCGAATAGCGGATTTTTTGTGTAGTCAATATTTTTTAAATCTATCAAGCTTGTTTTGCTAATTCTTTCAAATTTGTTTGATTCGTACATATATTTGTCATATTTAGGACTTACTAAATAGAAGTTTTTTTTACCTAAAATTTGTACGTTTATATTTTCTGACCAATCCACATGAAAGCCAGTGATGGTTCCCTTGGGACCAATCCATGACAATAAATGTTGGACTATTGAATTTTTTTCAATCAGTTCTATGTTTAAATCTTTTTTTAAAAATGGGAATTTTTTAAATAAATGAAAGGTTGTTAAATAAGATTTGGTTGTTTCCAATGATATATTTTTAATATAATCTTTTAATAAAATTTTTTCTATATTTTTCTCTCCAGATGTTGCATTTCCTTGCACTGTATTTACCTCTGTTTTTTCATCCAAATTTTTTATAAATTCTAAACTCCATTTTTTTTGAGCTATCCAATCTTTTGAATATTTTTTTATAAGATATGGCTTGTCTTTTATATCAAAATTTATTTTGTGAAAAATTTGTGAGTTTGTACAAACATTTTTTAAATTATTAATCATTAATATTTACCATAACATAATATACAAAAAGAATGTTTAAAAGTTAAGAAAAACTTTTGAGTTTTTTTTCTTAATTTTTATTAATTCTCTTGTTGGGTTGGATGGGTATTTTATTTTTTCAGATTTTGATCCAAATAAACAGGAAGAATATTGAACCATAAATATCAATCTATGTCCTTCAAGCAATTTTTTTCCTTTATGTAGTCCTGAGGTGTCTTCTAGAAGAACCGTTCCCCTTCCTCCTATAAAATTTATAATTTCAGACTTCTTATAATAAAGATTTATTTCAGTATCTTCTAATCTTTGATACCCTTGTTTTATTATTTTTTTTGGCAAAGTATCTGTTTTATGAGATCCTTTAATAAATGAATGAGGACCATTTTTTGAGGTACAGTCAGTAAGGTAGACAAACACTTTTAAAAATTTTGGCCTATCCATATCAAAGTGCCAATATTGCGCGGCTTCCCTGTCAGCTTTTAAAGATGGAAAAGAATAATAAGCTGTTACATAGTCTATGATAGGCTCGGCTTTTAAATAGTTTTGAGCGATTTGCAACAAGGCCTCATCAGTTATTAATTTTTGTATTTCCCCACAATTTAAAATATCATTAGTGTCATAATTGAATTTTACGGCTTTTGGATTTTTAATATTTAATTTTTCTTTTTTTAAAGAGGTGTAATTTTCAGAGATATATTTTCCTTCACTTTTTTTTAAAAATTCTAAAATATTATTTATAGAGTTTTCTGGTAGTTTATTTTTGAGTATGTAGTATCCATCAGATGATAATTTTTGGTCAATATTAAAAAAGTTTTTTTTTTTTAAAATATTACTAGCATTTGAAAATACTGATTTAGGACTAGATAAAAACTTGGAAATAATACTGTTTGAATAGCCATGAGTTATAGTAAATAAATGAATAAGCGCTTGATGCGATAATTCTGAGTTTTTAATTTTAAATACTTTGAAAAGAAGAATCTCTATTAAAAAAAAGGGAAAAAATAATATCAATTTAAGGTTTTTTATCATTTTATTATTATCTTATAGGTTTAAAAATTGTTTAATTTTTCGATTATAATAATTTAATTTATCAGACGAAGACGCGTCAATAGAGATTAATTCTATTTTTTTTGCAATAATCAAAGACTCATCTTTATTGTTTAGATAATCATTCATAAAATACATGTAGTATAGTTTTGCAACTTCACTTTTATAGCTCACGGGATAGTTTTTTATTTTTATAATTTTTAAAATATTATTCATATAATCTATTTTAGATTTTGAATTAATTACAAATTTAAATGATGATGAGGGATGGGAGCCTGCTGAAATCGCATATTTTCCATGATAGGCCAATTCATACAAGACACTCCCATAGCAAGATATGCCAAATTTAATGTTTTTTTTATCAAATAATGCAGTGTTAGATAAATCTTTGTCTATCCAAACAAGATCACTATACTTTTTTTTTAATTCTTCATTAATTTTTAAACTTTCTGAGCGAGAGTTTGGATGTGACTTGATAGCAATTTTTAATTTAAACTTTCTAATTATATCTAAAGTAAATACTGCCCATTCATAAAAATCATTAAAGATTATATTTCCCCACAAATGAGGAGAATCAAAAAAATCGTGCAAAAAAACCACACCTTGAATTTTTGAAAGATGATCATTTTGAAAATTTTTACTTTTGTATGTATTGATAGGTAAAAAATTGTTTCTTGTGCTTATGTCATCAAGACCCATGAACTTTTTTTTTATTTCCTTTTTTGCTTCATTTATTTTTTTATTTTTGTTTGTTAACTTTTTAAAATCCTGACTAAAATTTTTAAAAGATACGGTATGTAAGAAATCAATTTTGTTTAACTTTTTTAATGAACTAAAAAGAGGATTACCCGAAGTATAAACATGAATATTGTTATTTAGCAAGAGTCTTGCTGGTATCCCATGCTGAACATAGACCGAGTAGCTAGAGTGATATGTGCTAATTTTTTTTTGCTTTATAATTTTTTCAATTATAGTAATTGCATTTAGAGAACCAAATATAATTTTTTTTAAATAATGGTCTTTAAGAAATACAGTTTCTTTTGATCTAAACCTTAAATAAGTATCGTATATCAAATCACCGATTTTAATATTTTTGTATTTGATATTTAAAATATCCTTTTTTTTTTTGATCTTATTAAATATAATGTTTGCTTGGCTTTTAATTAGATTTATTTCCCCCTTTGATGATTTTGATGTATCATAAACTTCATTAATACCAATTGATTTATACAGGATTAACCATTTTCTTTTTAAAAAATAGTAATATATTTTTTTCATCCAAAATTCAAAAAAAGAATTAACCTCCTTTTTTTGCGGCCAAATAAAGTCTGTCCACAAACCTATTATTTTATAGTTGGGGTATTTTTTTTGAATAAAAATTTTAAAGAGAAGTAGAAAATAATAACTTCTAGAAATTTGAAACATAATAATTTTTTTTTCATCATTAAAATCAGCAGATTTTAATATTTTTTTATTCTCTTCAATAAAAATATTTTCATTTTTGTCTAAAATTATACTTCTAAGATAATTAATTATATTTATTTTTTTCATTTCTAATAATTTTTTACAAAAGATTTGTTAGCGACCAAGAATATACCAGTAATCTTCTTCTATCTTTAATGTTTGTAGGTTTTTTAAGTTACTCTCTTCTTTTAAAAACTGTATTAATTTATTGATATTCTTTATTCTTTTTGGTTTATTAAAAACAATATAATCAACAGTATCGTTAGCATTTTTTTTTATATAAATATCTTTTAATCTATTTTTTGATCCCGGTGAATTGCTAGTAACGTGATGACTTGCAGGCGTAAGCATTAAATATAAACTATAGGGTAGTTTTTCCTTTAGATAATTGTCAATTTTTAAATAATAGACATTTTCAGATATTTTTACTTTTCTTTCTCCTTCTTGTAATTTGAGAAGTATATCAGCAATCCTTAAATATCTTAAATTAGGAAATTTATCTAAAAGCTCATAGGTAAATTTCTCCCCAGCGAATATGCTATTACCAATACTTAAAATTGTAAAGTTTGCAAATCCATAACCCTTGTCACTATAGACTGCAATTTTAGAGTTTTCTTCTATTATTTTTCCAAGCTCTTTATTTAGAGTCAAATTCTTAGTATTTAATTCGTTTGTGTAATTTTTTTTATCTTCATAATAATTTGCATTTCCAAGTATAAAAGAAAAAAAGCTAATAACTAATAAAACTTTTTTGATTTTCATAATAATTTTACTTGATCCAAAAATTAAAAAAAATAAAAAGATAAAAGAAATATACAAATATACAAATCTCAACTCTACACCCCTAAGTCTATAACTTCCCTCGACGTTCAATGCCTGCATCGCGGAGTAACCAGTGTAATAAAATGCTGCAAATAATAATAAAAAATAAATATAAATAGGATTGTGCAAAATTTTTATAATATTTTGTTTTTTACTTATTGGAAAAAGCACCGCAAATAAACTGAAAAAAATTATTAAAATAAATAAAAATATATTATAATTTATTAAAAACATATAAAATTGATTTCCTATATCTAAAATTTTATTAATATCAAAAGATGTATCTGATCTTACAAACAGAACATTATAAAAGAATTTTGGTATTCTTCCTATTACCGGTAAATTGTAAATTAGTAGAAATACTAAAATATTTAGATTAAAAAAAATAATTTTTTTTATGAATTTTTTATTTATTATCAAATAGGTTGTAACAGCAACGTAACCAGAGACAACAAAAGGAATAAATACCAAGATTACTGATAGTGAAAGAGAGTATAGCATGGACAGGTAAAATAAATACTTGTACGAAGGTTTATTAGCGCTAATTACCGAAACTGTTCCCGTTATTAACAATAAGCTTAATGTCATTTGATAACTCGTAAAATCTATAGTTTCCAAAGAAAGTAAATTAGAGTCAAACGAAAAGTAAACAAGCAAAAATATCAAAATGTAGTTTTTATCAATTTTGTTCTCAAAGTAATTTATAAATACTCTTAAAGAATATATTAGTAGTGAAAAAGAAATAACGTGATTGTAAATTAAATAATAATTTATTTTTTTTAAGCTAAATTCTTTTAAAAAAAAACTTAGAAAATAATTTAAATAATAAATTGGAGTTCCGGGTGTGTTCCAGTCAGTAAATGACTGCGCAATTTCGTTAAAAGATTTTGAATTATAATATATGAATGTATTGAGACCCCCAATATAGCTTCCAAAATTTGATGGATTAATTACCAATAAATAAAACTTTACTGCAAAAATATATGTCGTAAAAATTAAGAATATATAATTTCTTTTTAAGAAATTTAGACTTGGAGAGAATTCATATTTCATTTGTAAGTTTAGAAATAATTTTAATAGATTTTATCTATATTTTGATTAAATATCTTCATAAATAGTTTATCTTAGAAAGTAAGTGAAAGTAATTTTTTAATGTATTTTAATAATTTTTATTATGATATTAAATATGTTAACTAACTTAAAATATCTCTTTTTGGTAGTATTAATAAAAAATAAAATAATGAAAAATTTAAAAGTGATAAAAATCTCCTCTTGCAGACTTTGTAAGAATAAAAAACTCAAACTATTACATAAATTTGGCAATTTTTTTGTCAGTAACTTTGTAGATAGAAAAGAAATAAAGAACGGCATTAAAGCCCCATTGAGTTTTCTATACTGTGATAATTGCTGTCTATTGCAATTAAGTCATTCAGCGCCACAAGAGATAATGTACAAAAAATTTTATTGGTACAGATCCAGTGTCACTAATTTGATGGTGGAAGCACTCAAGGATGTTTATAGTGAGTCATTAAAGCACGTAAAATTAAAAAAAAATGACGTTGTTTTAGACATAGGGGCTAATGATGGAACCCTACTTAAATTCTATAAAAAAAAAGCAATAACAGTGGGATGTGAGCCGGCAAAAAACTTAACTCAATATCTTAAAAAAAATTGCGATTACATTTTAAATGATTTTTGGTCGAAAGAATCTTTTGGTAAATTAAAAACTAAATTCAAATTAAAAAAACCAAAAATTATTACTGCGATTGGCATGTTTTACGACCTAGAGAACCCTTCAAAATTTATTTCTGATGCGGCCAATGCCTTGGATGATGATGGTATTTTTATTGCACAACTTATGTGCTTAAAGTCAATGTTGAAAAAAAATGATTTAGGAAATATTTGTCATGAGCAT
>Ga0115001_10003668_pt1 | contig 11424 bp, 6 predicted proteins | sample ArcticOcean_MG_C_12_FD_89869 | JGI IMG/M metagenome (GOLD analysis project Ga0115001, IMG submission 89869) | Marine microbial communities from western Arctic Ocean - ArcticOcean_MG_CB8_130 | ecosystem: Environmental > Aquatic > Marine > Oceanic | place: Arctic Ocean: Canada Basin | collected... | reverse complement strand
ATTTAAACCATTTTCATACAATCCCACTTTTAGCGCGTCTTCTGGAAGCTCATAAAATAAGCGACCAAAGGCCAATTCGTACTCATTTTTAATCCCCGTGTAAGCAACAGTATCAACATCAAAAAAAACGGGCGATTGTTTTGTGATTTGCTCTTTTTCAGACGTTAGTTTTTTAGCAGATTTTTTGATCGCAAAATCAAAAGGGGCGTATAGGTTTTCCGATTGCCAAGGCTTTCCTTTTTCGAAACTGTACCTAAATGTTCCACTTTTTGGAAATAGATATACAATTACAAAAGTGGTTAATATAAACAGAAACACCTTGTAAATTAAGGAGTGGTTTTTATGAAATAAGTTTATTAAATCTTTCATCAAGTTATATAGATATTCAAAACAAGTTGACTTCCACAAATTAAGTCCTCAACTAATTGTAATATTAGGTTGGTATTAATTACTCAAAAGTAATAAAAAGAAGGATATTTTCTCTCTATATTAAGATATTACTACTTTATATATCCTAAATTTTCTTTATTTTCGCAAGGAACACATCTAAATAATCAACTATGAGTAAAGACGTTGTAATAGTCTCTGCAGCAAGAACCCCGATAGGCAGCTTCTTAGGAGGCTTATCTTCTATTCCTGCACCCAAACTAGGTGCCATTGCTATCAAAGGGGCTCTTGAGAAAATCAGTTTAGACCCAAAACTTATAGATGAAGTACTGATGGGTAATGTAGTTCAATCCGGCGCGGGACAAGCCCCCGCAAGACAAGCTGCTATTTATGCAGGCATCCCAGACTCGGTTCCTTGTACAACCGTTAATAAGGTGTGTGCCTCCGGAATGAAGACTGTTATGCAAGCGGCACAATCTATTGCCCTAGGTGATGCCGATGTTATTGTGGCTGGTGGTATGGAAAACATGAGTTTAATCCCTCACTATTACAATGCACGTACAGCTCAAAAATTTGGAGCAATTTCGTTGGAAGATGGGATGCAAAAAGATGGATTAGTAGACGCTTATGCCAACCAGGCTATGGGCATCTTTGCAGATGCTTGTGCAGAAAAACATAATTTTACTAGAGAGGCCCAAGATGCCTTTGCCATACAATCATATAAACGCAGCTCAGAAGCTTGGGCTGCTGGGAAATTCGATTCTGAAGTAGTCCCTGTAGAAGTACCACAGCGACGCGGCGAGCCCATAGTTGTAGATACCGATGAAGAATTTACGAATGTCCGTTTGGAAAAAATACCGAGTTTGCGTCCCACTTTCACAAAAGAGGGAACCGTGACTGCCGCCAACGCCTCTACCATTAATGACGGTGCTGCTGCACTGATATTGATGAGTAAGGATAAAGCAGAGGAGTTGGGATTAAAGCCCTTAGCTACTATAAGAGGATATGCCGATGCAGCTATGGAACCTGAATGGTTTACAGTCGCTCCTTCAATAGCATTGCCAAAAGCACTTAAAAAAGAAAATATAAACATCTCCGACGTGGACTTCTTTGAATTCAATGAAGCCTTTTCGGTCGTTGGACTTGCTAATACAAAACTACTAGGACTCGACGATTCTAATGTCAATGTGAACGGAGGTGCGGTCTCTTTAGGACATCCACTCGGCTGTTCAGGAGCAAGAATTATTGTAACTTTACTAAGTGTGTTAGAACAAAATAACGGAAAAATAGGCGCGGCAGCAATTTGTAATGGCGGCGGCGGTGCTTCGGCATTAATCCTGGAACGAAATATATAAAGAATGCAATACGGCCTTTGCTACTTAAGCGTTGTTGCTTTAAGACTTGAAGCCTCAGATACTAGTGAACTAGTATCTCAAGTGCTGTATGGCGACTGCTTTAAGGTTTTAGAACACCGCAAGTCATGGAGTCGAATTCGACTTGCCTTTGATAAATATGAAGGGTGGATCGACAATAAACAATTTAAGTTTATAGAAGAATCCGACTATAAAACTCTTCAAAAAGAAACCCCTTTACTGACGACTGATTTAGTGGATTTTATCACGGATCAAAATCAACAATTACATCCCATATTGTTAGGGTCTTGCCTTAACGGACTCCCCTATTTAAAGCACCACTTTGAAGGGGCGAAAGCAAAAGGTAACTTAGATAAAACGACTCTAGTGGCTACCGCTTTGCTGTACCTCAACACTCCCTATTTATGGGGTGGAAAAACCCCCTTTGGGATTGACTGCTCAGGGTTTACACAGATGGTTTATAAACTAAACGGATTTAACATCCTCAGAGATGCTTCACAGCAAGCCTCTCAAGGCGAAGCACTTAGTTTTATTGAAGAAAGCTCCCCCGGGGATTTAGCCTTTTTTGACAATAACGAAGGTGCTATTACCCATGTTGGTATTATTATGGAAAACCACCACATAATTCATGCACATGGAAAGGTTAGAATCGATTTACTAGACCACAGTGGAATTTATAATGTAGACACCCAAACCCACTCACACAAACTCCGAGTGATCAAAAAGATAGTATCATAAAAAAACCATTCAAATTTGAATGGCTTTTTTTACATTACTCGCTTAATGATTTGTATTTAGCCTGGTGGAATTTTTCTTTATCAACAATTCCAAGGTTACTAAAAATTTGATATAATTTTTTGTGATATTCAATATTATCTGGATCATCAATTAAAGATTTTTCTAAACTTTTAGAAGCTTTAAGTAAAAACTCTTTTTGTTTTACTTTTAACAAATCATAACGCTTTATTTCAGTTTTTGTGGCTTTACTATAAAATACTTTATCTTCCAAAGAATTTATTTCGGGAATCAACTCATTGGCTGAGGAAATAATTATTTCAGCAATTGATAGATGTGCTACAGTTGATTTTGGATTATATTTAAGAACCCTTTCAAAATAACCTCGAGCAATATCATTTTCCTCGTTATTTCTAAAAATAATTCCTAAATTTAATAAAACATCAGAGTTTTCGGGGTCTTTTTGTTCAGCCAGCTCTAAAGACTCTTTAAACTTAACAGTATTTCCCATTCTCAAATACACATTAGCTGCAGTTATTAATAGGGTAGAGCTTTCTGGATTTTCTGCTATGGCAATATCCAATGCTTCTAATGCTTTTTCATCTTCGCCGTTTTGAACATAAATTATTGCAATATTCTTAATTATTTCGGGGAATTTAGAATCCGTAAAACCTTCAGATGGATTAGTATGTGTTCCTGCTTTTACTGAGATATCTCTTAACACCTCATTTAAAAACTCATCGGTTTCTTTAGTGGACTCGTTTGTAGCTTGAAATATTTCCTTTATACCAGTAAACCCTAGTGATTTTAACTCTTCATAAATAGTCAGAGATCGCTTATATTGTTTAGCATTTACTGCTGTAGAAGCAGCGTAATACAGCATTATTGTATCTGTTGTGTTCAAATTGTATGCAGCCTCAAAATAATTTGATGATAATTCATTGTTTTTTTTTGAAGCTAAAGAATTTCCAGTATTTATTAAATGGACTCGCAATCGTTCTTTTTGATCATTAAGTAAAACGGCATCAGCTTTAGCTATTACAAACTCCAAGGCTTCAATCGATTTTTTAAGGTCGTTGAAATCTGCATCAACAGTTTGACCATCTCCAGACTTAGAGTAAAATATACTTCTGCTTAAATAATACTTACTTTTGGATTTAGCGTCCATAGATCCAAATAAAGCTTCTGCGGCATCAAGAGCTAGTCCTGCTTTATCATAGTTTCCTTTTGCTAATTCTTTTTTAGCTGTTTTTAATTCTTTTTTTTGTGCAAACACAGAGAAACCGATGGTTAACGACAGTGCTAGAACTATATATTTTTTCATCATAGTTACGTTTATTATTTTATTCTTCTTCTTGATTATCAATAGCTGATTGATCCGTTTGAGAGGCATTGATTTCACCAGCACCTTCTTCTGTTTGCTGTTCAGCACCATCCATTTCTTGCTCATCTTCGCGCATCACTTTAGCAACTGCTGCGATCGAATCATTGCCTTTAAGATTAATTAAGCGAACCCCCTGCGTGGCACGTCCCATCACTCTTAAATTTTCAACAGCCAATCGGATAGCAACTCCAGACTTATTGATGATCATTAAATCATCTTCATCCGTTACATTTTTGATGGACACTAAATTTCCGGTTTTATCCGTAATTGAAATGGTCTTAACTCCTTTACCTCCTCTGTTTGTAATTCGGTAATCTTCCAAGCTAGAGCGTTTTCCATAACCATTTTCAGAAACGACCAAGATGTTACTTTCCATATCATCAACAGCAATCATGCCAATAACCTCATCAGCATCATGTGCTAGTGTAATTCCTCTAACTCCAGAAGCACCACGGCCCATTGGTCGGGTTTTCGCTTCTTCGAATCGAATGGCTTTACCAGACTTTAACGCTAACATTACTTGACTTTCTCCAGTGGTTAATTTTGCTTCTAGTAATTCATCATCTTCCTTAATGGTAATTGCATTAATTCCATTGGTTCTAGGACGAGAATATTGTTCTAGTGATGTCTTTTTAACCTGTCCTTTCTTAGTCGCCATGATTACGTACTGAGAATTGATATAGTCTTCGTCTTTGAGATCTTGAGTACAAATAAAGGCTTTAACCTTGTCGTCTTGCTCAATATTTATTAAATTCTGAATAGCGCGTCCCTTTGAAGTTTTACTGCCTTCTGGGATCTCATAAACACGCATCCAGAAACATTTTCCTTTTTGAGTGAAAAACAACATGTATTGATGGTTGGTTCCTACAAATAAATGTTCTAAGAAATCTTCATTTCGGGTGGTTGATGCTTTTTGACCAACACCACCTCTGTTTTGAGTTCTGTATTCTGTTAATGAAGTTCGTTTAATATACCCTGCATGAGAAATTGTAATAACCACCTGCTCATTAGGAATCATATCTTCAATAGATAAGTCTCCTCCAGCATATTCAATCACAGAACGACGTTCATCTCCGTATTTATCTTTAACAACTGCAAGTTCTTCTTTAATGATTAGCATACGACGTTCTTTTTTGTCAAGAATATCTTTTAACTCATCAATAGTTTTCATGATGTCATCATACTCACCACGTAATTTATCTTGTTCAAGGCCTGTTAATTGTCTTAATCTCATTTCAACAATCGCCTTGGACTGAATCTCACTAAGTTTAAAACGTTCTATTAATTTTTCACGAGCCTGATCTGCATTAGAACAGCCTCTAATAATTGCTATAACCTCATCGATGTTATCAGAAGCAATGATTAGACCTTCTAAAATATGGGCGCGTTCTTCTGCTTTCCTCAATTCATAAGTTGTACGTCGCACTACAACTTCATGACGGTGCTCTACAAAGTGATGAATCATATCTTTAAGATTCAACATTTCTGGACGACCATTGACCAAAGCGATGTTATTAACACTGAAAGAAGACTGAAGTGCTGTATATTTATAAAGTTTGTTTAATACAATATTAGGAATGGCGTCTTTTTTCAAAACATAAACAATACGCATTCCATTTCGATCCGATTCGTCACGAATAGTTGAAATGCCTTCCATTTTCTTGTCATTTACCAAGTCAGCAGTCTTTTTAATCATGTCTGCCTTGTTAACCTGGTAAGGGATTTCAGTCACAATAACACACTCACGACCATTGACCTCTTCAATATTTGCCTTGGCACGAATTACGACACGACCACGACCTGTTTTGAACGCTTCTCTTACGCCGTCATAGCCATAGATCGTTCCTCCAGTTGGGAAATCCGGTGCTTTCACGTGTGTAATCAATTCATCAATCTCAATGTCTTTATTATCGATATAAGCAGTGATCCCGTCTACAACTTCAGACAAGTTGTGCGGTGGCATATTTGTGGCCATTCCTACGGCAATTCCAGAAGCACCATTGACTAGTAACCCAGGAATACGAGTTGGCAATACAGTTGGTTCTTGAAGCGTATCATCAAAATTTAATTTATGATCTACTGTCTCTTTGTCTATATCTGCGAGCATATCTTCAGATATCTTTCGCATTCTCGCTTCTGTATAACGCATGGCTGCTGGACTATCTCCATCAATAGAACCAAAATTCCCTTGTCCATCTACCAACATATAACGCAAGCTCCACTCCTGAGCCATACGAACCATTGCATCATAAACAGAGGTGTCGCCGTGTGGGTGATACTTTCCTAATACTTCCCCAACAATTCTTGCCGATTTTTTATGAGCAGTATTGGACCTAACACCAAGTTCATGCATTCCAAACAAGACCCTGCGATGCACAGGCTTCAGGCCATCTCTAACATCTGGAAGTGCTCGAGACACAATAACTGACATCGAATAATCGATGTAAGCTGACTTCATTTCATCTTCAATATTAATAGGAATTACCTTTTCACCTTCTATCATTTTTAAGCTGTATTATCGTTCGTATTATAACCAAGCTAATATACTACTTTTCAAGTTATCATTACCTTAATATAGACTGCTTTTTTTGACCCAATTTATCAACAATTTCAAGAAGTAAATTCGTTAATAAATAGAGGTATAAAAATTTTGATTTTAATTTGTTTTTTCTATCATTTGTATAAATTAAAAATAAATAGGGAATAGTTCTTGATATACTCCCTACGAATATGTAATTTTAACGAAAGATATTTTTTTATGGATGATAATTTTTCCCCTAGAGTTAAGGATGTTATTTCTTTTAGTAAAGAAGAAGCGCTTCGTCTTGGCCATGACTTTATTGGCACAGAACATCTCATGCTCGGCCTTTTAAGAGATGGCAACGGAAAGGCTATAGATATTTTAAACTCTTTAGACATTGATTTAGGTCATTTAAGACGAAAAGTTGAAATATTAAGCCCTGCGAATCCAAACATAATGATTACCTCTGACGAAAAAAAGAACCTTCATCTGACGCGTCAGGCGGAGCGCGCACTAAAAACAACTTTTTTAGAGGCTAAATTATTTCAAAGTAAAACAATAAACACCGCTCATTTACTATTATGTGTTTTGAGAAATGAAAACGACCCTACTACGAAGCTTTTAAATAAAATGAAAGTAGACTACGACAGTGTCAAAGAGCAATTTAAATATATGACCACAAACGACGACGAATTTACAGACCACCCGAAAGCTGAATCTTTTCCTAGCGATGACAATCCTAGCGATGACAACAAAGACAGTTCTTTTGGGCAAATAACAAGTCAAAAGGGCACCAAAAAATCAAAAACCCCTGTTTTGGATAATTTTGGAAGAGACCTTACTGCAATGGCAGAGCAAGGAAAACTTGATCCTGTTGTAGGACGTGAAAAAGAAATTCAACGCGTGTCTCAAATATTAAGTCGAAGAAAGAAAAATAACCCGTTGCTTATTGGAGAGCCTGGAGTAGGCAAATCGGCAATTGCAGAAGGTTTAGCAATTCGAATTGTAAAGCGAAAAGTGTCGCGAATTCTTTTCAACAAACGAGTTGTCACATTGGATCTAGCGAGTATTGTTGCCGGAACAAAATACCGTGGACAATTTGAAGAACGCATTAAGGCCGTGATGAATGAGCTGGAGAAAAATAATGACATCATTTTATTTATTGATGAAATACACACTATTGTGGGAGCCGGTGGCGCTACCGGAAGTTTAGATGCCTCAAACATGTTTAAACCTGCTCTCGCTCGTGGCGAACTGCAGTGTGTTGGCGCAACCACTCTCGATGAATACAGACAACATATTGAAAAAGATGGCGCTTTGGAACGCCGTTTTCAAAAGGTCATTGTAGAACCAACTACGGTTAGTGAAACAATTGAAATTTTAAATAACATCAAAAACAAATACGAAGAACATCATAATGTAGAGTATACTGATGAGGCAATTGAAGCCTGCGTTAAGCTAACCAATCGCTACATGACCGATCGATTTTTACCAGACAAAGCGATTGACGCCTTGGACGAGGCTGGATCGAGAGTTCACATCACAAATATAGATGTACCGGATCAAATCGTCGAATTAGAAGCGCAACTTGAAGAAGTGAAAGCGTCTAAAACTTCCGTTGTTAAAAAGCAAAAATATGAAGAAGCAGCTAAGCTACGAGATGACGAAAAACGTTTAGAAAAAAGCCTTGCTGAAGCCCAAGAAAAGTGGGAAGCTGAATCAAAACTAAACCGAATTATTGTCAGTGAAAGTGATGTGTCTGAAGTCGTTTCTATGATGACGAGCATTCCTGTAAACCGAATTGCACAAAAAGAAAGCAAAAAACTATCCAAACTTCCCGAGCTAATAAATGGGAAAGTAATTGGGCAAGACGAAGCGGTTTCTAAGGTTGTGAAAGCGATTCAGAGGAATCGTGCCGGGCTTAAAGACCCAAACAAACCCATTGGGTCATTTATATTTTTAGGGCAAACAGGCGTCGGTAAAACACAACTCGCCAAAGTACTTGCTAAAGAATTATTTGACAGTGAAGATGCGCTTGTAAGAATTGACATGAGCGAATACATGGAGAAATTTGCCATATCAAGACTGGTTGGAGCTCCTCCGGGCTATGTTGGCTATGAAGAGGGCGGGCAACTCACCGAAAAAATACGACGCAAACCCTATGCGGTCGTTCTTTTGGATGAAATAGAAAAAGCACATCCAGATGTTTTTAATATGTTACTGCAAGTACTTGATGATGGATTTTTAACAGATAGTTTGGGTCGGAAAATTGACTTTAGCAATACCATTATCATAATGACTTCCAATATTGGAGCTCGTAAATTAAAAGATTTTGGTGCAGGCGTTGGTTTTGGAACTGCGGCTCAAAAATCTCAAGAAAGTTCAAATGCAAGAAGTGTGATAGAAAATGCGCTTAAGAAAGCATTTGCTCCAGAATTTCTGAATAGAATTGATGACGTCGTTGTGTTTAATAATCTTGAAAAAGAAGACATCGACAAAATTATTGATATTGAACTCAGTAAGTTACTTGAACGTATTTCAGAGTTAGGATACACCCTTAAACTTAGTAAAAAAGCAAAAAGTTTTATTGCTGAAAAAGGATTTGATAAGCAGTATGGCGCACGTCCGCTAAAGCGAGCCATTCAAAAATATGTTGAAGACGCCCTAGCTGAGGAGATCATAAAGTCTAATGTTCATCAGGGCGATGTAATCAATTTAGACATTGGAAAAGACGATACCAAATTAGAAATAAAGATTACATCTACTAAAAAGCAGGAAAAATCTTAAGCCATAAAAAAGCCTCACAATGTGAGGCTTTTTTATGGGAACTAGTTAAAAAGTAGTTCACTTTCAAGTGCTGTATTTTGAATAAATTTTATAGACTTTTCGATGTCATCATGAAAGATTCTATCCTCGGTTACTTTTGGAATTTCTAATCTAAAACTTGCTATAAAACTTTTCAGAAACGGAGAGGTGTTTTTGGTTCTAAAAAACAGGGCTTGTGAGGCATTTAGCAGTTCAATTGCCAAGATACGCTCAACATTCTCTATGATTTGATAGGCTTGTACAGCAGCATTAGCCCCCATACTCACGTGATCTTCCTGTCCGTTAGAAGACACAATAGAGTCTACACTTGCTGGTGTTGCTAATTGCTTGTTTGCACTTACAATACTAGCAGCCGTATATTGAGGAATCATAAAACCAGAGTTTAAGCCCGACTTTTCAATCAGAAAAACCGGTAATTCTCTTAATCCCGAAACCAACTGATAGGTTCTTCTTTCAGAAATATTCCCAATTTCAGCCATCGCTATTTTGAGAAAATCAAAACCAAACGCTAAAGGCTGTCCATGAAAATTTCCTCCGGAAATAATTTTATCTTCATTTATAAAAATATTAGGATTGTCAGTGACTGCATTTATTTCGGTTACAAACGTATTTCGGACAAATGACAAGGTGTCTTTTGTGGCCCCGTGAACCTGTGGCATGCATCGAAATGAATACGGATCTTGAACGTGTTTTTTGGGTTGAAGCATTAACTCACTTCCCTCTAAAAAACTTCGAATACGCTCCGCCGTTTTAATTTGTCCATTATGAGGACGCACTAAGTGAACTAACGGGTCAAACGGCTCCTGCCGACCATCATAAGCATCTAAAGAAAGACTCCCTATTAAATCAGCCATGTAACTTAGTTTGTAAGATTTTAACAAACAATGAACCCCATAAGCAATCATAAACTGAGTACCATTTAGCATTGCTAACCCTTCCTTAGACTGCAATACGATGGGATGCCATCCAAAGAGATCTAAAACCTCAGAAGCAGGCCGCTTAGACCCTTTATACCAAACCATACCCTCACCCAAAAGAGGCAAGGCTAAATGTGCTAGTGGGGCAAGATCCCCTGATGCACCTAGTGAGCCTTGGGTGTATATGACAGGTAGTATATCATTGTTATAAAATGCCATTAAGCGTTCTACAGTTTCAAGATGAACCCCACTATGACCATAACTGAGAGATCTTATTTTTAATAGTAACATTAGTTTCACAATTGATTCAGGAACAAATTCTCCAGTTCCGCACGCATGTGAACGCACTAAGTTTTCTTGTAATTTAGTAAGGTTTTTAGAATCAATTCTAACATCATACAATGAACCAAAGCCCGTATTAATACCATAAATAGGATAGACTGTTTTTGCTATTTTTTTATCTAAATAGTTTCGACAGTTAACAATGTTTTTTTTAACATCTTCTGAGAGTTTAATTTTAAGCCCTTCATAAATGAGGCTATTGAGTATGGGAAGGTTAAATGCTTGGGAGCTAATAGTGTACATGTGTAGTTAGTTTGTTTTGTTCAAAATTGAACATTCCATAATAAATATGCAAGTAATTATTAATTTATTAATTATTAAAGATTAATGCCTTATTTTTAAGCTCATTTAAGCTAAAAAAACATGAAATCTATAATAACTACACTTTTAATTATTCTATTATTTGGGGCGTGTTCAGAAACACCAAAAAACTATGCAACAGTTTCAGGACAAATATCTAACCCAAATAAACTCAATAAAATAACGATTAGCAATAGAGCAGGTTTCTCGAGAGAAATTAAAGTTAATGAGGATGGAACCTTTAGCGATACTCTTAAAGTTGAAGAAGGTATTTATCGTTTTTTTGATGGAAAAGAAATGGGTAGTATCTTCCTTAAAAATAACAATACCATATCATTATCATTAGATACGAACGCTTTTGATGAAACATTAAAGTTTAAAGGGGATGGAGCAGATAAAAGTAATTTCATAATAACTAAAAGTCTTCTTCAAGAAAAATACCTAACTGATGATGTATTTAATGCTACTGAAAATGAATTTTTAGAAACATTTGACGACTTATATGTTGCCTACAATGCTTTAAAAGAGCAATATCCATTAATTGACACCGCCTATTTTGAAGTGCAAGACAAGGGATTTGAATCGATGAAAAAAGCCTATACTAATTATTTTGAAGGAAAAATCGAAATGAGGAAGCTT
>Ga0115001_10003657_pt1 | contig 11442 bp, 12 predicted proteins | sample ArcticOcean_MG_C_12_FD_89869 | JGI IMG/M metagenome (GOLD analysis project Ga0115001, IMG submission 89869) | Marine microbial communities from western Arctic Ocean - ArcticOcean_MG_CB8_130 | ecosystem: Environmental > Aquatic > Marine > Oceanic | place: Arctic Ocean: Canada Basin | collected... | reverse complement strand
TGGAAAATGTTAATGGAGTGTCTTGCGGCTGGGCGAGGGGTTTCTCTCCCTGCCAGTTCCCTAGGAGCGTGTTTAGCAACCACATATGGAATTACTGGTTATACTGATTTAAGAACTCAGTTTAAAATTCCATTAAATAAAATGCAAGGAGTACAAGAAAAATTATTTAAAATTGTTTATAATACGCTTCTTATTGATAATAGTGTTAGATTAACTAATGCTATATTAGATAGCGGTTCTAAACCATCTGTATTAAGTGCGATAATGAAGGAACAAACAACTGAAAGAGGAAAGGAAGTTATAATTAATGCTATGGATGTTCATGCGGGAAGTGCGATATGTCAAGGAGAGAATAATTTTATATCTAAGTTTTATAAGGCGGGTCCTGTAGGTATTACTGTAGAAGGAAGTAACACGTTGACTCGGTCACTTATTATATTTGGACAGGGTTTAAATAAAAGTCATCCGCATATATCAGATATTGTAACCTCTTTACAGGGTGCTAATCATAAAGATTTTAATACTCATATGCGTAAAATGCTTGGTTTTACCTCAAAACAATTTATTAAATCTACTCTAAGTAAATTAGTTCATAAAATAGATGTACGCCCCGATCTTACGATAAACACATTAATGTTTTCTAATTTATGCAATATAGTTGCCTTGATGGGTGGTAAATTAAAACAGGAACAAATTATATCAGGACTAATGGCGGATTTGTTTTCACAAACATATATGGGATACGGGGTCGTATATAATAAAAAAAAGTTTAATTTAGATGAGAGATTATACAATATATGTCTCGCGGAATTATCAAACGAATCACGACAGACATATTTAAAATTACAAACACATTTACCCCGTCATTTAAGGATCCTGAGTTCTATTTCTTGCCCAGTTCCTAGTTATACCCATATCACCCCCGCTGACATGAATTATATGAGTAAAATTATTTGGAAAAATAAAGATGTTAATGCGTATATACAGCAGCAGATTTATACAGAAGATAATGTTTTAGGTAAAATTAAGGCGGCGATGAATGAAGAATATGCTAGTAAAAAGGGGGAGTTGATTGATGATATTATATCGGTTGGAGAATTTAAATAGGATTCATATAATAATAATTAATTATCAATTGAAATACCGACACTGTTCGTTATAAAAGTCACCACTATTTCTAAAATGTAATATTTCCTAGATTAGAAACTTCGTAATTAGGAGCATATATAATTAAGTTCCTTCCCAGATACATTATCATTCGTTACATTATCTACAAAAGGACACGCCATTAAGGTTTCATTTACATTATAATTAAAGGTTAATTCATTGTTCTCATCTATATCACATAAGGCAACGATACAACCTTCTTTAATAATACAATTGGGAGAAAAAGAATGATTCATATAAACACCATATTCATCATCTACATGAGCGTTTGTCCCTATTTCTATCGTCGTCTGTGAGGGTTTTTCATAAATAGGACCCATTAATTTATGTATTATATTACCCTTTTTATGTTTTTTATCCGAAAATAAACCCTTGTTATGATCTCCTAAAATTTTCATATTTAAATAATATTATTAATTATTATTTAAATAATAATTATAGTTTATATTTTGTGTATACAGGCAGCAGATTTATACATAATGTTTTAGGTAAAATTAAGGCGACAATGAATGATGAATATGCTAGTAAAAGGGGTAGTTGGTTGATGATATTATTTCGGTTGGGAATTTAAGACTATCTCATAAATTGGTCACAAAACCTAACCAAAATAATGTATTTAATGAGAATTAATAATCATTTAAATATTTATTACTATGCTATAGTAATGAGTAAGTTTATATTTGACCACGTGGATAATTTGGAATACCATACAGATAGTCAGAAGGATATAATTTTTAATCCTACACGTAAATTTACATTTGACGACGGTTGTATCAAGTCATTGCGACAAAATCACCGAGATTTCTACAAAAATATCGCCGAACGCTATATTAAAAACGAACAACTATTTACTACTGATTCGTATAATAACGACTATATTGTTTTGAATAAAGCATTGGTTAATATAAATGGTATAATCATTAATTCGGACAAACGAATCTTTATAAATGGTGGTTGCGTATGCGGTAATACTAATAACGCATTTGTGGGTAAAATTTCTAAAGAAGACAGCGTTATAAGTATTGCAGCGTTATGGGCGGGAGAAATTTGGCATTTTCCATTCGAGGCTTTGGTTGCTTTAAAATCAATTCCAAAAAATATCTTGGATAATAGTAAAATCCACGTTTCTAATATTAAACCATATGTTGTTAATTGGTTTAACCTAATAAATATCCCATCGTCACAATTAATAACAGGTTCTGTTTACGCTAAAAAAATGTATATACCTAGAATGGGTAAATGTGGTAATCCATACTTTAGTCAAATTCGTTGGTTACGGGATATAGTTCATACACCACTTGAAAAATGTGATTATAAATATGTTATTTTAATTAAAAGAACGAACCGTCGCACCCTACGTAACTACTCTGAACTTGAGGTCCTACTAAAAAAATTTTGTAGGAGCAGTGATTTAGAACTCTATATTCACGATGATTCGCAACTCCCATCTTTAACTGAACAGCATCAAATATTTAATAAGGCGAAGTTTGTGTTTGCCCCACACGGAGCGGCGGGTATCCATATAATAGCTATGAAACCAGACTCTTGGTACATTGAATTTTTATCAAAGGAAGATGTAAATATATGCTATTCCCGACTGGCATATTTTTCGGATGTAAATTATATAGGACTCTCTATGGAAAATCTTACGATTGATATGAAAAAGATCACCGAAACCTTAGTTAAAATAGTTCACTGAGTCCAATATTTAGGTTAAATCAAAGAGCCTATTAATGAAGAATATTATTTCGGTTGGGGAATTTAAGACTATCTCATAAATTGAGTACATAATATTTATAATTATTAATAGAATAATAACTATAAAGGTTAATTTGTATAAAGGGGTTATAAAAAAATTTGATTAATTAGTATAGAAGTATATTAGTATTAATACGTCCCCTATACCAACTCAAAGTCTAAGAATAATGCTCTCTTTCTCCTTCACCCAACACACCAAAAGTGATGCTTTTCCAGGACAAAATGCGCTCCTGAAGGACCTTCCGCAGACAGAAGGAGTCGCTCAAATCGCAACAAAGTTCGTCAAACGAGGCGCACTTCACCCAAAAACGCACTCGTTCGCGGACGCTTTGCAGGTAGTCGAAGCGGTTTTAAGTCAAAATGAGGATGTTATGGCGGCGGTCATCGTCACCCACGGGACCGGATTTAAGGTTTACTTCCGAAAAACCCCTCCTGGTGAATCGAACAAGGAGTATTTGACACGAATGGAGCACAATAAGAAAAAAAGCAACAACGCAACACTATTGATTAAAATAATTTGAGATTAAAGAGGTATAAAACGTGAAAACAAAAGAAAATATTAATACGTTTTTTATTTAGTAACTAAATTTATAATCATTTATGGGTTCTCCCGAAAAGATGGGTATGATAACAAATTTTAGACTTCACGGCATAACATTGCCACTCTTTCCAATATCCATCATATTCTTTTTGATTTTTAGATTTTTTAGGTAAGTCTTTATATGTTTTAATATTTTCTAATTTTTTAAACTTTCTATCAAATTCTTTATGAAAAACACTCTCAACAAATTTTGATGACTTTTTCTCATGCTCTATTTCATCAATTTTATCTCGCAAAAACTTTGTATCAGCTATAAATATTCTTTCACTCCATCCAAACGTTTTTAGAAGAAAAGAGGGGACTGGTTTACGGGTTTTTTTTATAATAGGAAACCAATGAGTAGGCTCAGTAAGTCCATTTTTTTTATGATGCGTGAATATTATGTTCCAGTCAAATTTACACTTTAATATTTTTTTTATAGGAAATTCGCCTCCTACTAATTTAACATCGTGTTGAACCAATAAGAAATATTTAGTTTTACAATAGCGGAGAGCGTTATTCAATGTTCCTATAAAATGACCATGCGTTTTTCTCTCTAAATGAGTGAATTTAGGATATTTTTTTTTTACATAGTTTTTATACTTATTGTAATCTTTATTCGGACCTTTAGGACAATCATAGGATATGACCGTTTCATAAAAATTATATTTGGTTGATTTCATACTTTCAATACAAGTCTCCATTAATGAAGCGTCTGGATGTGACGGGATAGGCGATGTAATAAATATTAAAGTAACGTCGTCTAATAATTTTGATGAATTTATCTTAGGAAAATCGTATATTGTCATTATAATATACATACATATATTAATACTCAAATAAAATATACGCCCGTACACCAAGACTATTAAAGAATTTAGACATGGTTATATTTTATATTAAACAGTGAATATTTTACTATTACCATTTACATAACGGTAAAATTTGATTTTATCAATGATCTTATTAGTCTTATTAAGTATATATTCCATTGGAAATTCCATTAGAAATGGCTCACAGAATCGCTTTGACGCTTGGTGACGCTGGTGAAAATCATGTTGGTATGGAAATGGTTGGAGAATTGGGTGCCATTGGTTCGGGTTTTACGACCGATGAATTGCGCAAAGCGGCTCATAATTTAAATGCAATGGGTGGTGATGCCGAATACAATAGTTTTAATTTGCACGGGTTTGATGCAGGAGTGTTGATTATTCGCAACTATTTGAATGATGAGCAGCATAACAAATTATTGGAAGAAATGGATTCTTTTGAATGGGATACACGGTATTTGTGTACTCGACGAAAAAAGGTTTTAAATAAACACGCCCGTTCAAATGTAGTGATTTTGGATGGCATTTCACAAGAACCAGAATATGAAGCAGGAAAGGGTCGAATTGTAGATGGCGATTCGTTAGAGACCTTTAAAGAGGTTAAAAGTCTAATAGTAAGCAATATTAATGAAGCCACTGAAACAGAAAAAGCGTTAAATCTAATTTGCGAAGGGAATAGATATGATAATCTGACAAAGCAAGGAATTGGTTATCATGGCGATAAAGAACGCCGAAAGGTTATTGCGTTGAGTTTGGGAGCCTCAACTCAAATGAATTGGCAATGGTTTCAGAATAGCAAACCAGTTGGACCAACATATAAATTTACTTTAAACGGAGGTGATATATATATAATGAGTGAAAAGGCTGTTGGATATGATTGGCGGTTGACGAAAGGTGGTATTCTTACTATGCGGCACGCGGCCGGAGCGCCTAAGTATATTAGTTTGAAAAAGTATGGTATTCCCGATAAGAAAAAAAAAGTAATTAAGGTTCGTAAGAAAAAGCAGTTTATTCCTAAATAGTTGATAATCGATTTATAAATTATATAATTATTTTTTATATAATTTATCAGATATTTACCCATAATTAATTTATTAACATTCTGTATAAGTTTCAGTGTCTATAAATTTGATTATAGTCACCGCTTATAAGTAATATTATAACCACTCTACCTAAAATGACTTCTACGCAATTAACTAATCAAGATTTGGAAGATAATAAGAAATATGCCGCCGCTCACGAACTTTCACGTAACCATTCATCGTGGAACAGTAAATACGTGATGACGCTGCGACAATGTACTAACGCTGAAACTTCCAGAGACGCAGCAATGGGGTATTTACGCAAAGGTTCGGATGGTTCTTGCTTTTGCGATATGTGTTCTAAAAATTTGGGGGAAATCCATAGACCGGCATGTTTGTTTGGAGGTGGTCGCGTAGGAAATTTAAATGATATAAAAATAGATAATAGTTTGGACGATGAGAAAACGTTTTATAGTAACTGTATTATTGCTTGAACATTAATACAGAGTCTATACTTTCTTGGCTTTCGCCTTGGATATGAGCTTTCCTTTCATTTGCCTTTCGCTGCGGTCTTTCTATGTCTCCTTACGTGCCCTCTCTTTGCGCAACTTCTGAGTACCCAATGAGGTCGCGCGCGCATCGCGAAGAGTGCTCTATCCGTCGCCTCGGTCAGAGAAGGAGTCCTCCGGAGGTGGGGTATGCCGTGGGCACTATAGACTACACTGATGATCTCTACTCATCCAGCGACTCGAATGACTAAGATGGAATTCTTGTCAACTTAATCCATTTCCCACCTTACTATTAATATTTTTATTTAAATCCTCCTAAATTATTAACCAACCGTAACTGTTCGTAACTAACCCAGAAAATAAATTGCCACGGAGCTAATCTGCACCATATAGGAATAAATCCTTTCCATAAACTTAAAACCCCTTCATTTTTAATAGTATCACGCGCAACCCCGAACATAGTATTTTTACTATCTGACATCATTCGCGTTTTAATAACGTCCGCAGGGGTACTAAGAAGAGTAGACCAAAAACCGGAATGCAAACTTGCAAGACCGTGACAATATACATCGTCCTTCATATAGTTAAGTAAATAATTTTTACCTGTATCATATGCTACTAACTCTCCAATATTGACTGTCATTGCTCTTGTTACATTTGGTTTCCATCCATGATAAAAACCTTTTATACCTTGATTTTTGTACACATTTTTTATAATTTGAACAGGTGTTTTCTTAGTTTTTCCCGTAAGTTGTTGGGTTTGAAGTTTAACTTTAATTAAATCTGTTGGGGAAGCGATTAATTGTGCAATCCCGCCCGCAAGTGATCCTGCTAAGAATTTACTACTGAACTCAGAGTCATTTGTTCGAAGTTTCTCATATAAACCCACTCTTGTTGTAGTATAAATCCAATGTCTTACTATAGCAGGGGCGAGCGATGGATAAAATCCTCTGAAACCATCTCTTTTTAATACATTTTTAAATATATTAAAGGTAGATATACGAGTTTTGTGGTATTGTTTTTGAGTTTTGATAAAATCCACAGGATGAGTAATAGTTTCCGCACACATAGATGAAATAGATATGAGGGCTAAGTCTTTCATGTATATATTATGAAAATATTAATTCTATTGATTTTTTAATAATAATTTCAAGACACTTACTTGCTGTTGTGTAAGAGTATTATATAATACTCGTAATTTATGCAAGACAATTGTAAGATATAGGTATGTCATAATAATTAATAAAGATGAAACATATAGTGTAATAAGATAATATAACTCTACTTTAAGTACACTAAACTCCTTTTTCAAGACATAAAATATTAATGTATTAATGTTAACTGAAAATAAAATATCCAATAAGATGATACCTATAATTGTAATTATATTAGTTATAATATTGGCTTTAATAAGTCTTATGTCGGCACTTATTAACGTCCATAAATTATAAATGATATTTAATAAGAATAGAATTCCCATAGGATTTACAAAAATGTATAATATATGAAGCAAAAGTAGAGGGGTGTATAATATAACTGTTCGTTTTCTAATATTAATAAACTTTGTAATATTTTTTTGGGCGCTAACTGGAATAAAACTTAAATTATCAATTTCTATACTATTTGCATTTGCATTTGCAATTAATGGTTGTGGTGGAGGGCGCGGCGTATTATTTATAAAATTTAAAGGTGCAATATGGGCAATTTCCACATCATCCTCTTCATTAATGTCTTCTTTTGTAGCAACTTTCGCTAAAGGGGTCCTATTTACAGGGTTTAATGTTTCTATTTCATCAGGATTATTTTCAGTGGGCACAATAACAGCAACTGGTAAGTTATTTATATGGTTCATACATATATAATGTATTATATAGGTTAATATTTAGATAATTATTTCTGTTTAAGTATTTAAGTATTAATTATAGGTAATGATATTGAGTGAGATTTTAACTGTTGTAGTAGGGTATATATATTTATTTCTATCAATAGGAATAAATATTGTAAAGGTAGTTTATATTTTTATAAAAAAAAAAATATTGCCTAATTTATTATTATATTATGTATTAAAAGTGTTGAGTGGATGCGCGGGAATATTATATGGTCTTACTTTTTTAGATAAAGTGGCTTATTATTTAGTCTCTCCCTTTTTAGGGGTATTATTATTAGATTTTATAGTTTTAGGTATAATATGTGTGTTAAATTTGAAACAATACATTAATAATTTACATAGAATTCATCCGGAAACTGCTAGAAAGACACAACACAAGTTACAAAAAATTAAAAAATTAAAAAAAAAAAGTAATAACCTTTCCAAAATCCCTGTGGTCCCCCGACCGAGAATACAGTCAATGAGCAATATACCCGCAGATAAAAAGACTGTTTTAAGAAAAAATAAGTCAAAAAATAGTTTAAAGGATTTAGAAGAAACTTTTATGAGTAATTATATAAAACACGTTTTACAGGATTTTACATTTAGTACTATGCAGCCACATGTTAAAAGAATTGGTAATAATGATAATCAAGAATATATAGTAGAAGCCGAACCGAAAAAGGAGAGAAAGAATAAAAACCCTAAAAAGAAGCAAAAAACTAAGAAAAATAAGCGTAGAAAAACTAAAACTAAAACTAAAAAAAAAGATAATGTTAAGGACTATTTGGCGGATGAAGTCGAGGGTATAGGAGAGGATATCGTTGAGGAGGAAAGTGACTATCTTGAAGATTTGGAAGACGATGAAGATATTGAAATAGATGATGATGAGGATATGGACGACGACGAGGATGAAGATGAAGATGAAGAGGACGACGAAGAAAGTGGGGGTGGATTTTTAGATTATATCGGAGGTTTATTGGAAGGTTAGAATACTTTTATTTTATTGGTTATATATACACGGCACATAGGACACGTAACTGAAATATATTTACTGCATTCTGCGCAAAATGCGTGCCCACAATTTAGTACAACCAAGTTTTTAATATTATCTAAACAAATAGGACATTCTTTAGATATTGTATTATTTTTAGTACTATTAAATATTTTGATAATGGGGTTTATAAGTTTTTTTATTTTATTCTTTATAGGGTTTTTAACTTTTATAACAGTGGGTTTATAACTGTGACATTTATGCCAAACATCGCCATGTCCGCAACGACATTTATATCGAATAACCTCACTATAATTTTTAAATTTAATACAATTGCATAATTCACAAGAACCTCTGTTCATATTAATATATGAAGTATAAATAATATTTAATATTTATATTTAATATTAAATTTTAATTAAATTGTACAAAAGTCGTTATAATAAATTTGTATTAATCGATTTCTTCGATTTCTTCTTCTTCGATTTCTTCGATTTCTTCGGAAGGGGCTTCACCAACGAGGTGAGGGGGGGACCCGAATGCAGTCAAAAAGTCAGGCGGGAGGGTGCTCTCTGGTAGCAGTGGTGGTGGTGGCGGAATAGGTCCCTGCAGTCGAAAGGGGGTTTCGGGCGTGAATTCCATCCCAATTGCTTCCGATCGAATTCTATGCCAATTGCGTATTTCTTGGAGTAATTCACCTCTGGCAATGTCCGCGGGGGGTAATGTATTCACCCCGGCCGCCTCCCGGCCGCGCGACCCCATAATCTCCTGATATCGTTCAAAAGGACCAGGAAAAAGGTTTTCGAGTCGACGGTGATCGTTGATTAACATTTCCCAATGCACCGGGTTCCATAAATCATCGACGTTAGATCCCCAACCAGGGTATGCGGGTTCTGATTCTGATGACTGGTTAGGTTGTATAATATTTATTATAGCAACTAAAAATTCTATATTTAATAATTTAAAAGAAAAGTGGACGTCATCCACCTCGAATGGTTCATTTGATTCCTGTCCCATAATAGGCCAACATCTTCTTGTTGGAGAGGTTTGTGCTGTTTTAGTCGAGGTTTGTGCTGCTGCGCGTTCAGGCACTTCTAAAAATGCTATTAAACCATTCCTGCTGTCCGGTCCAGCACCAGCGCGGTCGGATGCATTTAAAATTAATACAATATCCGCATCAAAAACCCAACTTTCTGTATTCAAGCGAATACGAGTTTGTTCTGTCATTTTATTATCAAGGTCTAAAATCATACTTATTAAATGTATATCGTTAGCAGGCATAAGCATATTATCGGAAAGTATGAACAATTCGGGCCATACCTTTTTCACATAACTGTCATTATATAGTATCTCCGGTATTAAAACGTGATCCAGTTCACACATATTCATAATTTTTTGATTAACATGTGTTTGGACTGTCATCTGGGTCGACTTCACTCTGAATACACCTTCTATAATACCATTACCACTAACTAAATCTCCAATGGACGCCCTAAAGGGTGGTTGTGGAAGTGCTATTTTTGCTGCGGCACGCCCGCGCCACGCCTGTTGAATTGTGGTAGCGGCGGGCGCTCTCTGAGCGCCACCATTTAAAACATTTAAATAATTTCTTAATATTTCTTTACCTAATTGAGTATTAAGCAAAATTTCTTTACTAGTAGTCGGGTCTACAATCTTAGAGTACATAATTTATTATAATATATACATATATTATTTTAAATATTATAATCCTTTTATTTTAGTTTCCAAAGACCATCTTGCGTCACTGTAACATGTGTAACCGGTATGTATTTAGATTTTTGAGAATTTTTAATGACTACCCTATTAATATCATATCCATCACAATGCGCCCCAAAATGAAAAAATTCTTCGAACTCACATCGGTAAATAGGTTCGTAGGGGCGATAAAATGAAATATTATCAATAACAGTTCGATATACCTGAAAACTTAAGGGTTGGGGCATTTGATATAATTTCCAAGTGAAATTTTCAGGAGCAATATAAATAATAGAAGTCATTTATAATAAATATTTAATAAATGTTTAAATAGTTTATACCTAGTTAATTTTTCCCTTTGTCGCTGCATTTCTTTTTGAGGGTTGAAGGTATTTTAGTCCTAAAAAATTAAAAATGTCTTTCTCACTTTTTAATAAGGGTTTTCCTATTATTGATTGAATAAGGGATGGTTTCACTGGTTTTTTTGTTTGTAAATCATTTATACCTTGTTCGTTTAGAATATAACCTTTATTTTTTGCGTGCGTGCGCATTTGAATATTAAATCCACCGGATCCAGTAAAATAAAGTTGGGCAAAACAATATTTTTCGGGCGTCGTATCAATAATATCTATGTGGCGTGCTTTTGAACGCTTTGTTAATTTGGAAACGCCCATAAATTTAGTTTTACCGGCAGCCAAAGTTTCAATTATAATCCCTTTTTGCAGTAATAACTTTATGAAATGTTTTCTAACACTTTCGGGAGTTTTACTGGGATTAGATGCAGTAATTAAAACATCAATATCACCACTAGACGTAAGACCTCTTCTATATGAACCATTTATCGAAAATATAAGACCTGGTACGAATTTTTGAATTGCCGTAAATTTACGTTTGTATGCATCTATTTCCTTGCGTGGAATACGAGTGTCTAGGTCGGTGAAATATTTCAACCCAATTTTTTGTTTGGGATTAAGTATAGAAGGTGTGGAAATCATTTTT
>Ga0115001_10003656_pt1 | contig 11444 bp, 12 predicted proteins | sample ArcticOcean_MG_C_12_FD_89869 | JGI IMG/M metagenome (GOLD analysis project Ga0115001, IMG submission 89869) | Marine microbial communities from western Arctic Ocean - ArcticOcean_MG_CB8_130 | ecosystem: Environmental > Aquatic > Marine > Oceanic | place: Arctic Ocean: Canada Basin | collected... | reverse complement strand
CATCAGAAACTACATCACAGTTATTAAAGTTGTAATTTTTTATAAAATTACTTATTAAATCTTTATTTTCATTTGTAGAATGGAATACAAAAGTATACTCCTTGAATTTTTCATTCATCATTATAATAAAATTACACAATATTGGTAAGAGAATATTTGTTTCTGATTCCCTGCTTCCAGCAAAAATGGAAATAATTTTTCTATGTTTGGAGGTTAATGATGATAGGTCAGTTTTTGATTTATTATTTCTCTCAAGTAAGGGGTGTCCGACAAAGGTATTTTTAATATTCTCTTTATCAAAATATCTTTTTTCAAAATTAAATAATAAGAGTATATGGTCAACAAATTTTTTAAAGTTTTTAACCCTACCTTCGCGCCATATCCATACTTGTGGTGCCACATAATGAATGGTTTTAATATTAAAGTTAATTTTTTTAACTTTCTCAGCAACTCTTAAGGTGAAATCAGGACTATCCACACTAAATAATATATCTGGATTAAATTTAATTATTTCTTCTACAGTTTTATTAATTCTATTTCTAATTTTAAAAATATTAAATAAAACACTTGTAAAGCCCATATATGTAATTTCATTTAAATCAAAAATTGACTTAATAGATAAAGATTTAAGATGGGTACCACCAACTGATAAGTATTGAATGTCTGGATTGGTTTTTTTAAGTTGGGATATAACAGTTGACGCCAGTTTATCGCCTGACGGCTCACCAGTTAAGATAAATATTTTTTTCATATTATGGTTATGAAAATTTTATTCTTATTTGCAAAACTTATACATTTTACATTATCTAAAAATATATTCTCATTGGCCTTTAATACAACACCTTTGATATTTGCTTTTTTACAGTCCTTAATTGTATCAAGTCCAATAGTTGGCAGGTCCGCTCTTAAATCTTGTTTTTTTTTAGGAAATTTAATTAGTATTCCTTGGTTGTTTTTATCTTTATTTATGGATTGGAGCATTTTTTTTGTACCTCTGGATGTCTCTTTAGCAATAATAGTATTTTTTCTTACAACTAAAGCTTGAACGTGGTTATACGCGTTTAACCCATGTAATGAACTAATGCCTTGTTTTATTTGGATTAAGTCATTTTTATTAGGCTTAATTTTTGTATAGCTTCCTTTCGGCAAAGTTAACTCGGGATTAAAGTAATTAGATTTAATTACTTTAATTTTATTTTCTGCTAAAATTTTTATTAATTCCTTTAATATAGCCGCATCTCCTAATTTTGATGCTTTAATAATTCTTGGTAAGTAATATATACCTTTTATATCAAATTTAAGATTTAAGATTTTAGGCTTATCAATTTTTCCCGAAAATAAAACCTTTTTACATTTTTTTTCTTTGATTAAATTAAGAATTTGACCAAACTTACCTATATTAATAAAATAACTATTCTTATCTTTTTTAAAATAATTAATTTTAGTTAAATCAATAATAAAATATTTTTTTTTCTTTTTTTTGACTTTATTTAATATTATTTTTGGAAAATCTGTACTACCTAAAAATAATCCAATCATTTTATTTAAAAAAGGGTTTACAAATCGGTCTTTTTTTATCTTTATTAATGAAATCAACCACTTCTTTTACTAGATAATTCTCCTTGAATTTACCATTTAATTTATTTAAATTTTCATTCAACCTTTCAGTTTTAAATATTTCTTTATAAGCTTCTGTAAGACCAATAATTTCTTTATTTGATATCTTACCCCTTCTTAGCCCTACTACATTAACTCCATTTAGATAATTTCGATTACCAGTCGACAATCCATAAGGTATGACATCTCGCGAAACTCCCGTCATTCCACCTATCATTGCCATTTTCCCAATTCTTGTAAATTGTTGTACTCCACAATTTCCACCAATTATAACGTGATCTCCAATTTCTGCATGACCAGCTATTGCTGCATTATTGGCAATAACGGTGTTGTTTCCAATAATACAATCATGAGCAATATGTGCACCAATCATAATTAAGTTATTATTACCAACCCGAGTAAATCCACCACCTTGAGTGGTACCTGGATTGATTGTTGCATATTCTCTTATTGTATTATTGTCTCCTATTATAAGTTTTGTTTCTTCTCCATCGTATTTTATATCTTGTGGATCACTACCAATCGATGCAAAGGAATAAATTTTACTATTTTTACCAATTAAAGTATGACCTGTAATGTTAACATGTGATTGAATTATAACATGATCACAAATTTCAACATTAGCACCAATAATTGAGTATGGTCCGATTTCTGCTGTAAGAGAAATTTTAGCATTAGCATTAATAATCGCAGTTTTATGGATCATTTATTGATTGTCCTTTATAAAAGATTTTAAATCTTTTGCTGGATATCCCATTACTCTTGAGTTGTCAGGAATATTTTTTATCACACCACTACCACCAGCAATTTGAACGTTATTACCTATTTTTAAGTGTCCAGAAATTCCAGCTTGACCACCAATCATCACATTGTTGCCCAATGTTGAACTTCCAGCAAACCCAACTTGTCCGGCAATAATACAATTGTCACCAATCTTATTATTATGTGCAATATGAATTTGGTTATCTAAATAAGAATTTTTACCTATAATTGTGTTGGACATAGACCCCCTGTCAATTGTCGAGCCACAACCAATTTCAGCATTATCTTTAATTATCACAATTCCAATATGTGGATATCTAATGTTTTTTACTTTATTAGGCAAAAATCCAAAACCTTTTTTCCCAATAACACATCCATCTAAAATGCTAACAGAGTTATTAATAATAGTGTTTCTGATTATTACATTTGATCCAATAGAACAATTATTTCCAATAACAACATTGCTTTCTATGATTGTGTTGTGACCTATCAAACATTTCTTTCCAATTTTGACATTATTTCCAATTAAGACATTTTTTCCATATTTAACTTTATTTTTATAAGGAGATTTATTTATATCTTTGACATAAATATCAAAATCATCAGTAACTGAATCTGGATAGAAAGTTTTGGTAATTTGAGAAGTGGCTATTAAGACATTATCAATGATAATTTTTTTGCAAGTTTTAGGTAAAATATGTGCAAGACTATCTGTAGTTAAGCAAAAACTTGCTTTAGTTTTAGATGCTAGTAGTTCATATTTTTTGGAATGAAAAAAAGAAATATCTTTATTTGTGGAGGAAATAAGATCTTTAATATCTAAAACTTTAGCTTTATTAAAATTTTCTTTATTATTAACATTGGATAATTCTAATAAGTCATTTATTTTAAAGGGACCTTTATTTCTAAAAAATGGGTTAATCATTGATAAGTTTTTTATCAAAAATTTTAAAAATTACTTATCAAGAATTATTACTAATTATTTTCTATCAACTATAGTGGCAGACCATTGAGCATCTGCCATTTTTATACCCTTTACAAAAGCTTCACCTTTGTATTTCCACACTCTACCATGAGATCTAGTAGCTTCTATATTAAGTTCAAGTCTACAGTTTGGAATCACAGGGTTTCTAAATCTTGCTTTTTCTATTCCCATTAAAAAAACTAACTTATTTTTATAAGTTTCTTTATCTATTCCATCTGCTGTAAGAGCTGCTGCGGCTTGTCCAAATGCTTCAACGATAAGAACGCCAGGCATTACAGGGTTTCCCGGAAAATGACCTTGAACAAAAAAACTATCTTTTTTCACATTAACTATGGCAGTTGCTGAAAAAAGTTTTTTAATATTAATTAACTCATCAATTAAAAGCATTGGTTCTCTGTGTGGTAATAAGTCGATTATTTGCTTCTTGTTTAAAAACATACTCATAAATAATCTATTTTAATTTTATAACCTTAATTTTTTTATTTAAAATTAAAATAATATTTTTTGTTAAATCTAATTCGCTTTTTGCAATAATAACATTTTTCTTAGGCAGTATAATTGATATTGAGTTATTTTTAGAATAATCACCTAAAATAGGTGTTAACTTCTCAACAAGAGTTTTTTGCGCATCATTTCTTAGTTTGGCAAAAATATTTAAACTTTCCTTACGTTTTTTTCTGTATTCTAAAACTTTCTGATTAAATAAATTTACCTTTTCATCAAATTCTTTTTTATCTAAAATATTTTTTTGTGAAATTAGTTTTTTTTCTTCTAACGCTAAATCAGCTTCATTTTTTTTAAACTTATCGGCATAAGATTTATTTTTTGTTTCTAATTGTTTTATAATCGATTTTCCAGCTAAAGAATTATTCATAATGAAATCCATATCAATATAGTAAATAGTCTCATTTGAAAAAACGATATTAGAATAAAATATACAAATAATAAAAGCTATCTTTCTTAGAGTTTTTTTCATGACAGTTAAAAAGTTGTTCCTAAATTAAATCTAAAAGATTCAGTTTTATCAGTTGAATTTTTTGTTAACGGTTGAGAAAGAGAAAAGTTTAATGGACCAACTGGTGTAAATATATTGATTGCAATACCAGTGGCACTTCTAACCTTGCTACTGTCATCGATTGTGCTGTCGTAGTCTACACCCCATATATTAGCAGCATCAATAAAAAATGAAATATCAGTATTTTGAAATGATGGCAAGATTTCTGGTAATGTAGCGTGAAAATTTACAGCTGTAATATAATTTCCACCTATATAGTCAAGATTATCAATCGGTCCAACCTTACCTGCTTCAAAGCCTCTTAGTTTTTTTTCTGGTATATATAATCTTTTAGATATTCTTACATCTTTATTATTAAGTGTATTAATGGCTTTTCCATAAAAGCCAACTTTAGTTACAATATTTGAAATCCTTTGATACCTTGAGGTTTCAAAACTATTAGCTATTTCGTAACTTTCAGAAATTAATGGAAGCTCTTGATAAAAATTATGTCTATAGCCTTCATCTGGTTGATATCGTTTATTGGTTTGGTCATAATCTAGTGAATAATTAAAATATGTATCAAAATAATTACCTTTTTGTTTATTTAATCCTTTAGATGCAACACTACTCGTTTCTAACTTTTCATAATTTGTTGCAATTTCAGGTTTAAAAAAAAGATTTTCATATTGTTCAAAACCAGTTCCAAGAGAAAACCCTAAATTAGAAGTTTTATATCCAAAATCTGCCAAATTATCAGTAGAGGTACTTGTTACCGATGTAAACAAAGTGTTATCGGTATAATTAAAATTAGGTTTTATATGTATAAATTGTCCCTTGATTGAGTTTTTTGAAACTTGTAAATTAGTATCGAGTTTAATTCCCTTGCCTAAAAAATTATTTTCTTTAATTCCACCACCTATTGTACCTCCCGAAGTCCCAACACCAGCACCTAATGAAATTTCTCCTGTTGGTTTTTCTTCAATGGTAAGATCAATAATCTTAAAGTTTGCAGTAGAACCAGGTAAAACTTTACTTTCAACTTTTGCAAATATATTCTTTGATTTAATTATATTTATTGATTTATTAAATAAAATTTCATTAAAGGCATCACCTTCATCAATAATAAAAGAGTTTCTAATTACTTCCTCAAAAGTGTATTCATTTCCTAAAATGTTAATCCTTTCAACGTAAAACTTTTCTGTTTCATCTAAAGTAATAGAGATATTTAATCTATCATCATCCACAATAGTTTCTGATAATGATGCATTAATAAATTCATACTGTTTGGAGAGAGCAATTTTATCGACTTCTCTCAGTACTTTTTCGATCTTACTTAACGAATAATCTTTATCTTTAAGCTCTTTAAGTAATTTTGTTATATTAAGAAAGTGTTTTAAATCATAGTCTTCAGACATAAGTAAATTTAATTCGTTAAACTTAAATTTTTTGCCAGAATTAATATTAAAAATTAATTTGAATGATCCATTATTATTAAATTCTACAAAAGAATTTTCAATGCTCACATTATAATAACCCTCATTTTTATAAAAATTTTTTAAAAGTCTTTTATCCAATTCTATTCTGTCATAATTTAAATAGACAGATTGTGATAAAAATTTCCAAAATTTAGATTCTTCAGAAGTTATAATATTTTTTAATTTTCTATCTTTAATTTTTTTTTCGCCCAAGAACTGTATTTGATCAATTTTGGCTTTAGAACCTAAATTAATATCATAAATAATTCCAACTGAGTTTTGCATTTGATTTAAAAAAGATTTTGTTTTAATTTCTGCAAAGTAATAACCGTTTGTCTTAAGAATATTTTTAACAAAATTCACATCATTTTTAAATTTAGATTCTATGAATGAAGATCGATTTTGTAGAGATATTTTTTCTAATATAAAATCTTTTAGTTTAGCACTTTTAATTCCATTGATTTAAACACTATTAATAATTGGGTTTTCAACAACAGTAATTTTAAGAATCGAGTTTTCGATGCTTAAGTTGATATTTTTGAAGAAATTAGTTGCATAAATCTTTTTTAGAATAGAGTTTAAGTCATCTTGACTATAATCAGACCCTTTTGAAATATCACCAAAAACAATTAAAGTTTCCTTGGAAATTCTTTTGTTACCTTCTACATTAATATCGGTGACTATTTCAGCAAAAGAAATAGCAGTTAAAAAAAATATGACAAAATTTATTTTAATAATTTTTTTTAACATAAGATTTTATATATGCATTGAGTTAATTTTCAAACTCACATAAGCGCTCAACTTGGTGATTTCATCAACATTTTTAGGTATAATTCGTTTAAATTTAGAAAATTCTTTATTTTTGAGGATTCTTAACATTGTTTTGGAAATATCTAAAAATTCTATTTTTTTATTTAAAAACATTTTAACTAAATTATCATTTGCTGTGACAATTATAGTTTCAAAAAGAGAATCATTATTCGGCATTTTATTTAAAATTTTTACAATTGGAAATCTTTTTAAATCAATATCTTCAAAGTTTAAATTATTAATAATTGAAAAATCTAATTTTTTAGATTCAATTTTTTTTTGACTGGTTTTGTATAACGAATTAAATATTGGAATGGTCATATTTGTATCATGAATTAATATTTTTGTTAAACCATTCTTAAATTTGACTATAGCATGGACGTAAGACTTTGAATGAACAAGAATTTTTAACTTATTATAATCAATAGCAAATATTTTTTTTGCCTCAATTATTTCGAAAACCTTATTCATCATTGTAGCTGAATCTATTGTAATTTTTTTTCCCATTTTCCAATTTGGGTGATTTAAAGCAGATTTAATTGTAATTGATTTAAAATTACTCAATGGAAGTTTGGAGAATGGGCCTCCAGATGCTGTTATATATACATTTTCAATATCACAATTTTTAGACTCACCTATTAAAGTGTAAATAGAAAAATGCTCAGAATCAATTGGGATAAATTCTGTTTTGCTCTTTAATAATTCTTTTTGGATTAAAGACCAACCGCAGATAATTGACTCTTTATTGGCTATTGCAATTTTTTTAGTAAATTTTATAATTTTTACTGTTGGCTCTAGTCCATCTAAGCCTGATATCGCGTTCATGATATAATCATTTTTTCTATTTTTAAAAATTTTATTTATTGAATTAAAATTATTATAAATATTAATTTTTTTATTTTTGAGAAGATTTTTTATTATTAAAAATTTTTTATAGTTTGTTACAATAATATTTTTAACTTTAAATATTTTGACTTGTTTTAATAGTTCATTAATATTTTGATCGGCAGTAAGAAGAGTTATGTCAAAATTATCTATATCTTTTTTTAAGATGTTTATAAGTGACTTTCCAATAGATCCCGTAGATCCTAAAATAGTAATCTTTTGTTTCATTCTCAAAAATAATTCAATAATAAATAACCGATTGGTAATGCAAAAATAATACCATCAACTCTATCAAGAACACCACCATGCCCTGGCAGTAAGTCACTAGTATCTTTTACCTTAGCTTTACGTTTAATGAATGAAATAAATAAGTCACCCAGTTGGGTTGATAGTGAAATCAATGTGGTGATCATGAGTAATGATAAAATGTCATGATTTGGAATTAAATCAATAAAAACTGGAATTATCAGAAATGAAAAGATAAAAGAACCTATTGAACCAGATATTGTTTTTTTAGGACTTATTTTAGTTAATTTTTTACCTTTAAATAATTTTCCAAATGTTAAGCCTCCGATATCAGAGGCAATAGATACAAGAATTGGATAAACGAAAAATATTTTTAGTTCAGGTTTATTAGACAGAACATAAAATATACTAAAAACAAGTAGTAGCAAATATATCAATGAAAAGGATTTAAATATAAATTTTAATATCCTGCTTTTAGAAAAAATTTTTGAAATTAATCCATAAAATTCTATCCACGAGATCAAAGCAATAATTATTAAGGAAATAATCAGGATATAAGTATAAAAATACATAAGTATTAACAAAATAAATAAAATTATGGATGTAATAATTCTTTTTTTGAACTCTGAAGACATTAAATAGATCCAAAATTTCTTTGTAAAGATTTAAATTTTTTTAGAATTTTTCTATAATCATTTTTCTTGAAATCTGGCCAAAGTTTTTTTTCAAAAAAAATTTCTGTATATGCTATTTGCCATAATAAAAAATTACTAAGTCTGTTAGTATTACCTGTTCTTATAAGTAAATCTGGATTTGGCATTCCGTTCGTATATAGGTAATTTTCAATATTTGTTTCAGAAATTTTTTTTTTATTTTTATTTACTAATTTCATTGCATTTAACAGCTCTTCTTTTGAGCCGTAATTTAATGCTAGATTAATTTGTAGTTTTTTATTTTGTCTAGTTTTATTTTCAGACTCATTTAATAATGTTTGTAATTTATTACTAAATTTTTTTTTATTTCCTAAAATATTTAATTTTATTTCATTTTTGATTAACTTGTCTATTTTCATTAATAAAAAATTTTCTAAAAGATTGAATAAAAATGAAATTTCTTTCTCTGGTCTTTTCCAATTTTCAGTAGAAAATGTGTAAAGAGTTAAATAGCTGATGTTTTGTTTTATAGTTTCTTCAATTATTGACTCAATAGTGTCTAAACCAGCTCTATGTCCTACATTTCTAGAACCTTTATTTTTAATGCCCCATCGTCCGTTTCCATCCATAATGATGGCAACATGTTTAATTGGGTTCATATGGTCATTATTTCTTTCTCTTTAGTCTCAACTTTTTGGTCTATTATTTTGATATGTTCATCTGTAAAAATTTGAACAGCTTTTTCAAATTTCTTTTCATCATCTTCACTAATTTCTTTATTCTTAAGTTGGTTTTTTAAATCATCATTAGCTTCTCTTCTAATATTTCTAATTGAAATTTTACACTTTTCACCCATAGACTTAATTAATTTTTTAATCTCCGTTCTTCTCTCTTCATTCAAATCTGGAACAGGTAATCTAATTAATTGACCATCTATTTGTGGATTTAAACCTAATTCTGATTTTTTTATTGCAGAATCTACTAAAGGAACATTATTTAGATCCCAAACTTGGATATTAATTGTTCTTGCATCTGGAGTGGTTATACTAGAAACTTGATTTAATGGTATTGCCTGTCCGTAAACATCTACCTTAACTAGATCAAGCATAGACGCATTTGCCCTCCCAGTTCTTAGAGAAGTTAATTCTTTTGAATAAACCTCAATAGTTTTGTCCATTTTTTGGCTGTACGTTTTATCGTTAAACATTTATTCACCAATTTTTAATCTGTAAAACTCTTTAATCTTTAAATCTGAGATACTAAGATCTTTTACTATATCTTGCACTTTCTTTTTAGGCTCCATAACCCACGCTTGTGTTAATAGTGCGTTCTCTTCCTTAAATTTATTCATTTTACCTAGGCTAATTTTTTGAGCTATATCATCTGGCTTTCCAGAATTTTTTAGTTCCTCCGTTACAAGATCTTGTTCTTTTTGAAGAATACCTTTGTCGATTAAATCTGAACTTAAGGCTAAAGGATTGGATGCAGCTATATGCATTGAAAGTTGTTTACCGAAAGCTTTGACAGCATCACTATGATCGGATGTCTCAAGAGACACTATAACTGATAGTTTAGACAAATTATCTTTAACCACAGTATGTAAATAGTTAAAATTATTAGCACCAGAGTGGTTAAATGTTTTTGCTTTACCGATTGTTATTTTTTCACCCATTTTTGAAATTAATGAAATAAGATTATCTTCAACTGTTTGACCGTTTGACATATTAGATTTATTTAATTTTTCTAAGTCAGAGTCATTTTCGTTATTAAGTTCACTTAGATTTTTAGCAAAAGAAACAAAGTCATCATTTTTAGCAACAAAATCTGTCTCACAATTTATCTCTATAACTGAAATTTTCTTTACATCTCCAGAAGTTGCTATAACACCTTCTTTTGCATCTCTAGTCATTTTTTTAGAAGCTTTTGAAATTCCCTTAATTCTTAATATCTCCACAGCTTTATCTAAATCTCCACCAGATTCTTTAACTGCTAAATTGCAATCTTTAAAACCAGCACCCGTTGCTTCTCTAAGTTGTTTTACTTTTTCAATATCGCTCATATTAATTAAGTTTTATCTTTTCTTTTTTTGAAAATTTAGCATCTAATTTTTCCCTATCTAGCTCCAGAACAGTTTTAGCAGATTTTTCTTTAGGTGTAGACTTTACATCTTCAACGTCTGGTTTTTCCTCAACTTTAGATGGGGCGGCTTTTTTAGCATTTTCAATAGTTTCTTTTACTAAATTGCAATAAAGGTCTATTGCTCTTCTAGCATCATCATTCCCAGGAATTGGAAACTCTATTCCATCAGGATTTGAATTACTGTCTAAAATAGCTACAATTGGAATACCTAACTTTGATGACTCTGCTATAGCCAAAGCTTCATAATTTGTATCAATAATAAAAACTAAGTCAGGAACTTTTTTCATTTCTGCAATTCCACCTAATGACCTTTCAAGTTTATCTTTTTTAACACTCATTTTGAGAAGTTCTTTTTTTGTAAAACCTCTGTTTTCAGACACTAAATCAGCTTCATATTTTTTCATTTTTTTGATTGAACCAGAAATTGTACCCCAGTTGGTAAGCATTCCACCAAGCCACCTGTAATTTACAAAAAATTGACCAGTTTCTTTCGCAACTTCTGCAATAGCTTCTGATGCTTGTTTTTTTGTTGATACGAAAAGAATTTTTCCGTTATTAGCAATTGTATTATAGACTTTTTCTAACGCTACATTCGTCAATTCTAAGGTTTGAGTTAAATCAATAATGTGAATTGAATCTCTTTTACCAAAAATGTATTTTTTCATTTTTGGATTCCATCTTAAGGTCTTATGACCTAAATGTACGCCTGCTTCTAATAATTGTTGGATAGTTAAACTTGGTATTTTCATATATATTCCCGGTTAAGCCACCACAGTAATTTCCATTTAAGGACCGGAGGTATAAAACCACAAACTGTGTGCGTGTTAATTTAATTTAAGAGTTATTTACAAATTATTTGAAAAATAAACAAGTCT
>Ga0115001_10003647_pt1 | contig 11457 bp, 9 predicted proteins | sample ArcticOcean_MG_C_12_FD_89869 | JGI IMG/M metagenome (GOLD analysis project Ga0115001, IMG submission 89869) | Marine microbial communities from western Arctic Ocean - ArcticOcean_MG_CB8_130 | ecosystem: Environmental > Aquatic > Marine > Oceanic | place: Arctic Ocean: Canada Basin | collected... | reverse complement strand
CAGAGGCCTCAAAGTTAAGCCTTAGCTATCTCTGGTGGGTGCTTGAACCACTACTATTTGTCGCCGTTTTCTATGTCGTTTTTTCTTTTTTGCTCGACAGAGGTACTGAAAATTTCGTATTTTTCCTCATGTGTGGAAAAGTGCCTTTCTTATGGTTTTCAAAGACGGTAACGCAGGCTTCTAGCAGCATTTTAGCAAACAAAGGATTAATCGCCTCCACCCAGATTGATAAGGTCATTTTCCCGTATATTGCCATTCAAGAAGTCGTATATAAACAATGGGTCGTCTTCCTTGTGCTCTTCGTCATGGCCCTCTTTCTCGGTACGACGATTACAACACATTGGCTTTGGCTAATACCTTTGATATTCGTCACCTACTTAATGATTGTTGCTATTTCACTGATTGGTGCGGCAATCACGACATTTATACAAGATTTTAGAATCATTATTAGCATGGGCATGTTATTTCTCATGTTTGCCTCCGGCATTTTCTGGGATATCAACGATATACAAGACGCATACTGGCGAGACATGATGCTGATGATTAACCCACTCGCTTTCTTAATCGATGCTTACCGCAAAATCCTAATGTATAACGAGCCTCTTAACCTTTACCATCTCAGCTATATTGGGGCAGCTTCCGTCGCTACAATCACGGGCTTACACATTTTCTTTAAGCGAGCCAACACAAAGCTCACACAATACGTATTACAGAGTTGACCATGACTAGCATTCTTTCTCTCAGCGACGTCGGTTTTGAGTACAGAACCAGAAAGGGATTATTCGAAACCTTTCGACACAAAGCCTTAGACTCGATTAATTTAGATATTATTGAAGGTGAAACACTCGGTATTCTAGGCAGGAATGGCAGCGGCAAAAGCACCTTGTTACAGATTCTAGCGGGTCTTATTGAGCCCACGCAGGGTTCAATACAACTCAACAAACCAAATCTAACCCGCTCAATGCTATCGTTAGGGCTTGGATTTAAACCCGACCTCTCCGGCATCGACAACACCATCATTAGCCTTGTATTACAGGGTAGAAGCAAAAAAGAAGCTGAAGCGTTACTGCCAGAAATCGAAGCTTTTTCTGAACTTGGCGAATTCTTTTATCAACCAGTGAAAACCTATTCAGCGGGTATGAAAGCGCGTCTAGGCTTTGCAACAGGCACATGTTCCGAGGTGGATCTTTTTCTAATAGACGAAGTCTTAAGTGTAGGAGATATTCAGTTTCGAGAGAAAGCTGAACAATCTATGCTAAATCGAATTAACGGAATACAGACTGTCGTTTTTGTCTCCCAGTCACCGACTCAGGTGAGTACACTATGTGATAGAGCCATGTGGATTCATGAAGGAAATGTCGCCGCTGTCGGTGACCCTCAGGAAATCGCGGCCGAGTACATTAACGTCGTGGGACATCGAAAAGGCGGTCGATATCACTAAATGAATGATGATGCTTGTCAGCCTTCATGTGATATTCAAATGGTTAATCTTACACGCTGTCGATTGAGCAACGCGCAGTACTTTCACGCCCGTTGCATTTCAACTGTCAGGCAGCTGGCACTATACGTCCCTATCATCCTATAGTTTATAATCACAACTTCAGATCCAAAAAGACAAACAAGGGGTGAATGTATGCATTCCTCTTCCTCCTCAACCAGTAAGCCCGCGTCGGTCAGAGTGTAAACCAGCTCATTTGGCATGGCAGCGAGCTCTTGCCATAACTCACATATAAGTCGGATTTCTTGGATTACTGCGGGTGACCCCGCATTCCTCGCTAGTTTAGGAGAAGTAGATCGATTAAGAGTATTCGATTCTTAACTGCAGCAGCTAAATCATTCGTCATCGGCAAATACCCCTGCTCGTTTAACACACGCGCGCAATCCCATAGTAGGGAAAACTTAAAGCTGCTTCAGACTGAAATTTAAGGAGAGACCTTCCAAAACACAATCACCTTCTGAGCAGCCACCGACAAATAGAGGTCAGCCCTCCAAGACTTGAGATATCGCTGAAATCGGAACGCCGGAAGCGCGACTCACATTTTGCACGTTCAAGTTTGATACATATTCAGAACCAATGTTTGAGAGATGAATCAGCAGTGCGAGTTTGTGCGTCGCAATCTCACTATTTTGGTCGTCGCTATCAACTTTGACAATCTTGCGAGACGGTTTGATATGCACATAAATACCGGCAAGATGACCCAACATACAAAGTTTACTCGCACCAGGGAAATGTTCAAAAGACGGGACTTTGTACTCTTGTTGATCTAAACGAAGCTGTTGAAATTGCGCAATATCAATCACGTCAGCTGTGAATAAACCTGTTTTTTCTGGGCAAGGGCTAGTGTTTCCTGTCGCATTACTGAGCTCAAGAGCCGAATTAATGAGTTTAACGTCTTTTGGAACCCAACCGGCTGGCTGCCCAGGTGATACATACTCTAGTGCAGATGTACCAACAGCAGAGTTAGTCAGCAACATGCCTTTAATGATCTGAGACAGCCAACTCGGGGCGTATTCGACATCTGGGTCTACCAACCACAAAAATTCTGATGAGTCCGTCATAAAATCATCTAAATGATCCAATACTACAGCGGCATCAGGTAGCGGGTAAAACCTCACTGGAATCTGATTGTCAGCCAGTAATCCAGCTAGCTGAGTACTGACAGAATCATCACCAATGATCACCAACTCTGAGACCAAATATTGTTGATCAAGAACCTGTTTTATCCGTCTTTCGTCAAGTACATTGCCTGCCTGAATAACGGCAGTAACCTTCCTATGAATTTTCGACGTTTGCTGTATCAAATTGAACTTGAATTCGGCCGCCGTTTCCGGGACCTCAAGTAATTCAACCCCAGCATCACTAAACAGCGAAATTGCCCACGCCGGTAAATTGCCCGTAAAGACGAATGAAGATGCGCCCAATGAAAGGAGCCTATCTACTCGGGCTACACAAAGGCGCGCCGAATCTGAATCCTTCACTCCGATTTCGAAAACTTTTATATTGATGCCAACATTGTTCGCTTCTCGAATAAAGTTCTGACTGATCGCATCAATTTTCTGGCAAACCAATACGACAAAGCTATCCTCCTGCGTTAATGACCGCAGCAAAAGCTGGGTACGACTGCCACTATCTTCACTCAAGTTTCTAACGAAACTGAATTTATGTAAGTCCTGGGCTTTGTTGTTAATATACTTTCGGACTTCGCTAAGAGGAGCCTTATCAAGATTCAAAACCCTTGATTCCAATGCATTTGAAGAAGTCTCTTCACCAACCAAGCTGACGCAATAGATCTCTCCATATCCATTTTCAAGCATCCATGTACATAACTCGCGTATCAGTTCGTATTCGCCATCAAACACAACGACACAGCGTCCATTGACTTTCAAATACCTAGAATCATCAAAGTGACTGCTGAGGTACTCAAAAAACTCTATTCTTGCATTAAGCTTATTTATGACACCTTGTTTGATCGAGCCATCATTTATTGAAGCACAGTAAACTTTTGCGCTATCGGCATTTGTCTTATGAAAATCTATGGCGCCTTTGTAATCAGCAGACATCTCGTTCATGTCAATTCTGAAGCAGAAACCTGAGAAATATTCTGATATGCCCTGATCGAGAAACACGCGGTAGGATCCTGGGTTTTTGTTCAGCCAATCTTCACTCTGCCCTACGATTAACAGCGTAAGCGCCGAATTAGCTTCCCGCAGGAGCATTTCACTATTTCGGCATGCCTCATTGCCCTTTTTTCCCTCAGTGTGAATCTTCAGTTGCTTAGCTGGCTTGGTCGCAAGCTGAGGCTCGTTCTCGATGTCAACAAGCGGGGCCAGTCTATTTCTCAGCGCGATAACCTTGCGTGCAAAATATCGAATCGGTGCGCCTAAACGATATGAAAAGCTGCTCTGTAGCCACAATAATTCTTGTTTTAGCTCGGCATTTTGTTCCTGAAGATATACTTGAGGCACACCCATCTCGTCAAGCCGTAGCGATTGCTCGACAAGGGTTTGTTCCAGATAGCGTAGCCTTCCAGTTAGAGCAGCGTCATTTGCTGTCGTCTTCCGGAAGAATTTAAACTTCTTAGCTGCGATTTTCTGTTTCAAGGTGAGTACAGGCAAATTAAGTTCTATTCTTTATTGTTTAAGCTAACATATACTACCACCCCTCAGTTCAAGTAATTCACAAAATGCTAAATCTATCGTCTCATTTCAGCAAAACAAAGAAATTTGATTTGCGTGAAAAGATAATCCCAATAAATCAACTTCAAAAGACTAGAAGTGGATGGAAATCAACTGGCGATGACCCTTACTTTCTGATTCAAAAAAAAATTCATAAAAAAAGGTGGTTTCGCGTGACGCTGCGGTTAGATATGGATATCGAGAGGCAAGCCTCAAAGTTTTATCTGGACTTTGGTGATGGCATAGAAGAGCAAAACTCCGTCGTACTCGAAGCAAACAATGGGAAAGTCTCCTCACGCCTTATTTACACCAAAAATGACATTACTAATATTAGGTTCGATCCCGTTAGCTGCAAATCTAAATTTAGGGTTCATACTTTAGCGCTTGAGTTAATACCTGATACTCTAGCGATATCCGAAGTTAGCGAAGAGCTCTCCGTGCATTCAAAGCGGTTCTCAGAGCTTCAAGCCAAAGAGATTCTAGGTGAACTGGAAAAGCTTTCAATTGAGTCAGGCACAAGCTTAGGTGAGACATCAAGCTTCCATTATGACAAGCTATTTGTAGATTTTAGTGCGCCAACCTCCTCTTACCAAAATTGGATCAAAGCTATTGAAACACCACATTTCTTCGGACTTTCTGGTATCGACCAAAACCGATACATGTATCAACCTCTCATTTCCATTCTTGTACCAATTTACAAGACTGAACCTGCATTCCTAGCGGAAATGATAGATTCCGTGCAGCAACAATCCTATGCTAATTGGCAATTATGCCTTGTTGACGATGCGTCAGATTCTAATCAAATTCGTAAGATCCTCGATAAGTTCGCCACCGATGATGACCGGATAGATGTCAAGCATCGAAAAGAGAATGGGCATATATCCGCCACGTCTAATGACGCCCTATCTCTTGCTCGCGGCGAGTATTGCGTTTTATTGGATCACGACGACCTCCTCGCAAACCATGCTTTGTTAGAGGTTGTAAGGGCGCTGAATAAACTCCCAGACCTGAAAATTATATATTCAGATGAGGATAAGATTGACAAAAATGGTATGCGCTGCGAGCCCCATTTCAAATCTGATTGGAATCCAGATCTACTTTACTCTCATAACTACATTTCACACCTAGGTGTTTATCAAAAGTCTTTATTAGAGAGTATTGGCGGCTTTAGACTCGATTACGAAGGTAGCCAAGATTACGACCTTCTATTACGTTGTACAGAGAAGTGCAGCGATGAAGAAATCTACCATATACCTTGGGTTCTCTATCACTGGAGAGCGATAGAAGGCTCAACAGCATTTTCATCCGATCAAAAAGACTACACCTCCCAAGCTGGTGTAAATGCACTGCAAAGCCATTTTAAACGCTGCGGTATGGATGCAACGGTCGAAACTGCGAAGATACCCAACGTTTACAAAGTCAATTTCAATTTACCACAGCGCCTTCCTCTAGTTTCTCTTTTAATACCGACAAGAGACGGCCTCGAAATTCTTCAACAAGCGGTAAAAAGCATCTTAGGGAAAACGACCTACCCTAACTACGAAATTATCATTCTAGACAACCAATCTCGCGAAAAAGAAACATTAGAATACTTTACTAAAATATCAAGTCACGAAAGGATGAGCATCGTAAACTACGATCACGCCTTTAACTACTCGGCCATTAACAACTATGGCGTTGCAAAGTCGAAAGGCTCAATCATCGGGCTCATCAACAATGATATCGAAGTTATCAATCCTCAATGGTTAACAGAGATGGTTTCGCAATGTATACGAAAAGATATTGGATGCGTTGGTGCAAAATTGTTTTATCCCAATGACACCATTCAACACGCGGGGGTTATTTTAGGTATCGGAGGCGTAGCAGGACATTCGCACAAACATTTTCATCACGCAGCGTACGGATATTTCTCAAGACTACAGATCACACAAAATTTGTCTGCTGTCACCGCTGCCGCACTGCTGGTACGAAGAGAAGTATTTCTAGAGGTCGCAGGATTATCTGAAGCACTACCGGTGGCTTTTAACGACGTAGATTTTTGTCTTAAAGTTAGACGGGCTGGATATCGAAATCTATGGACCCCGTTTGCAAAGCTTTATCATCACGAGTCCGTTTCACGCGGGGATGACACCTCGGGTGAAAAAAGTTTAAGATTCCAAAAAGAAGTGAATTGGATGTTTCAAAAATGGGGACCCGAACTCTCAAGAGACCCCTTCTACAGCCCTCATCTAAGTCTCACAGATGAAGACTTTAGCCTTTCATCAGACACAACAATTAATGATAGACTTCCGCTCCTTTATTGACTTTTCCGCGGGTAATACAATTGAAAGTTTGCGTCATCATTCCTTGCTTCCGTGTCAAAGCCCACATAAGCGATGTGATCAAGCACATTCCCTCGTCGGTTTCAAAAATCTACGTTGTCGACGATTGTTGTCCTGAGTTGTCTGGTAAGTATGTACAGGAAAATGTAGAAGACCTTCGGGTCAAGGTACTTTTCAACGACGTGAATTTAGGCGTTGGTGGAGCACTGAAGACTGGATACAAAAAGGGATTGGCAGAGGGCTTTGACATCTTCATCAAAATTGATGGTGACGGGCAGATGGACCCAAAGTTGGTACCATTCTTCATCGACCCAATACTTAACAAAAGAGCAGACTACACTAAAGGTTCTAGGTTTCACTCGTTAAATTCGCTAGAAGGTATGCCTACAATACGAAAGCTCGGCAACTCAATCCTTTCCTTGGTTAACAAGTTTTCTAGCGGATATTGGGACGTCATGGATCCAACAAATGGCTTTACTGCAATTCACAAAACCGCACTAGGTCAGTTACCACTGGACAAAATTAGCAATCGCTATTTTTTTGAGAGCGATATGCTTTTTAGATTAGGCACCTTACGAGCGGTGGTGAAGGACATCCCGATGGTTGCTGTATACGGCGATGAATCGAGTAACCTTAAAGTTGGAGAAGTCATCTTCGAATTTATTCCACTGTATATAAAGGCTTTTTTCAAGCGGACAATGTACTGCTATTTCCTTCGAGATTTTAACGTCGGAACACTAGAGTTAGTAGTAGGCTCGCTTCTCTTTCTCTTTGGAACAGTCTTTGGTAGCTGGAAATGGTTACTAGCCGCCGCAGAAAACGAGGTTGCAAGCACCGGAACAGTGATGATTGCTTCGATACCAATAATACTCGGGTTCCAACTCCTACTAAGCGCGTTTCACTTCGATATCGCTAATATACCTCACACACCGATTCAGAGTGATGGACGATCAAATGGCATTGACGAGTAAGTACCTTGCAACGGCGGTACTTATCGCCGCAGGATTAGTCATTGGACCAATCATGATATCTGGGCATGAACTTGCACTTGACAACTTCCTTCCGAGAATTTCGTCCTACATTTATGGTTTTTCTCTAGTATTTTTTATATTTTTTTGCAGCGCCATAGGAGAACGTTTCTTCTCAATAATTAGTATGAACAGCAGCTCAAACATTAAAAACCAACCGTTTATTTCAGCGGCAGTCGGCCTAGTCATACTATTTTGCTACATTTACGTAAGGTCGGTTCTCGGCGTATTTTTACCCTTCCCGATAACCGCTATAGAACTTCTAGTTATTGGTGTTTTCTTTTTGGCTTGGCGCTACCGTACTTCGCATGTAACCAATATTAACTGGACTATTCCCAGCGTAGCAAAGTGGCTTATTTTTTATATTGCGTGTGTTGGCCTTGCAGAGAATGATCTGCCAAGACTTATCATGCTGTCCAGCGATCCCGACCAGCACGCTCTATTTGCGCAATTATTTCTAGACAATGGAAAAATACTCTGGGGGGAGGAATCAATTGGCTATCCGGCTGGAACCGGCGTCTTCGGCTTCCTTCTAGCGTCAATATCTGGACTCAGCATTCAAAACTCAATAGCGGCTATCCCCACCTTACAAGCCATGCTTTCAATATTTCTAATTATCGACCTGATAACAGCGCGAAATGACCAGCAAGACAATAGCCTATTGACTTATATTTGGGGGCTCATCATTTTTGCGTTTTTACTACCTTACGGTTTTGATCGTCCTCACTTTCATCTTGAGGGATACGGACGCCTAAGTTCACTGTGGTTGGTATGTCTGGCAGCAACTTATTATTTAATAGGAACGCATTTTTTTATTAATAGCTCTCGAAGAGCTTGTCTATTTTCTATCGTATTGTGTTCCACTGTGATTTTCGTCGCAACCACCTTCAACCCCATCAATTTATTCCTAATAGCGCCTGTGATAGTTCTATCTCACTTTCTAATTTTTAGATTCAAATACTGGTATCTTGGCTTCTTATTCCCACTCTTTTCCACGCTACTACTGCTGGACCCGTACTATTTCTCGATGATATTTGGAGGTTCCGCCCGAGCTGGTGCTGATCTAACCACTAGCTTTACCTTCAACATGAGCATCAAAGAGTTGCTCATTCAGAGTTATCTAAATGTTCCAAATACCCTTCAGAGTTACCACCTATTTTTCAAATTCCCTTTTTTAGGTCACTTATATCTCTCTACTATTGGTATTTTAATCGCAATTCTACTGACATCGAAGAAAGCGGCAGAGGTGACGTACTTACTCGGAATGTTATGCATTGTGTTTATTGGATGGGCTGCATACAGTTCGATTTTTCTCGCGATCGTCAAATTCGATGAAACTAGGTTGCTCTATCCCTATCTACAGTATTCAACATTTCAGTTCCTTTTTGCCTTTTTACTAGTTCTTCTAACCATCACAATTGCCCAGGTGACAAGGGGAAATTTCTCGAGAGTAAAAGTTTTTCTAATCTTCGCCATTCTCGCCTCTAGCTTCAGCCTTTTCAAAAGCGGGATACCCGAAATTAGAAAGGAAGTTAGGTATAACTATTGTGGTCCAATGGGCTGCGCAACAATCGATGACGAGCGTGTTCTACTTAAAAGTAATGAGATTTTTGACCGCTACGCGGGATCGGAAAATCCTCCCAAAATGTTAATCTCAAATGCTCTGCGGACTCACTTCAATGAAAAATGGCTTATGCCTCACGGTGGCTCAAGGCTAGCACCGCACGCAAGTTCTTTTCCGCTTGCATTTTACTATTACCAAGGCGCAGAAGATTACAGCTACACCAATTACAAAAACTATGTGTGCGACAACTTTAAAGTGTCGTGGCTGAGGCAAAGAAATATTCAATATCTGTTCCTTCCTAGCCAAATGGGCTCCAGCTGTATTGCAAAGTTCAATAATCTTGAAAACAGGTTTGAAATTGTCGCTCGCTCAGGCGCATCTCGATTATTCAAACTATATTAGCTAAGACCGCATCTTAAATTTCACGTAACGACCAAAAAGGGCCAACACGAAAGCAGCCCCGACTGAGCCAACGAGGTTTATTAGCCTCAAAAACGACAATTTGACGAGCGAAGTACCGAGTGTGTTTTCAAGAAAATCTAATCTTTCTTGAATCACGAGGGATTGCCCGTTCGCTATCGAGACTACCGACTCATAAAGTACAATATTTTCTATGCCTGCCTTTCCAGCCAATTTTCCTGCCGGTGCTGCTAAGCTTTGTTGCGAAGCCCAAGTAAAAGTTTGAAGCTCTTCCTGATATCTCTTGAGGCTTAATGAATTTATGACACTGGCATTCTCTGTGTGCCGCCTATATCTGAACAACTTTCGCTTTACGCCGACAATATCAAAACCTTGATTCAGAATACGAAACCAATATTCCCAGTCCAATGTTTGTCGAAGCTCAGGATTGAACATACCTACTTTTGTAACAGCTGCTGTTCTGAAGATTACGGAAGGACAGTTGACGTAATCACCTTGCAAAAGTTTATTGAATTCAGCTCTTCTCGATCTGGATACGATTTCCGTTGGAAAGAAACGACTTTCTTTATAAGCGTCAACAACAGAGTAGATCACTTCATCGGTATCGTTGATTATAGCTGCCGCGCAATGACCAATTGCGGCGGTCGGATATTTATCCATCAGTTCAATCATTGCTGTCAAATAGTCGGGCTCATAAGCATCATCGCAGTGTAGGAGAGTAAAATATTCAGTTTCCACGAGATCAAACGCCCGATTCCAATTAGCAGCAATACCTTCATTTTCATACTCGCGTATTTCAAACGATGGAAGTTTGCCAATATATGTCTTAGCAATTGCGACAGAATCATCAGAAGAGCCATCATCAATAAAAATGGTCTGAAAATTTGAATAGGTTTGCGCCAACAGACTGTTGAACAAACTTTCAAGAAAGCGGGAACCATTATAGTTTGGTATGATGACTGTGACGCGTGATTTCATATAGCAATAATACAAGTAAATGAAAAGAATGAACAAACCAAAATTGACTACCACGAAGGGACAGGCATACAAAGATAGGCTGACGTCAAAAGATGTCTGGTGGAAAAGATATTTTGACGTGCAAAGACCTTATAGAAATAACCTGAACTCTCTAAATCTTGGCTATGTTTTAGACGTGGGGTGTGGGATTGGGCGAAATCTCACCAACATGTCAAAACTTAACATTGCTGCTGTCGGTGTCGATCATAACCAATTCGCGATCGATCACGTTACATCTATGGGCTTTCAAGCCTACAACGTCGAAGAATTACCCGCACATATTACTGAGAACTCATTTGATACTCTTTTAATTTCTCACGTCTTGGAACATATGCCAGTGGACGACGCCATAAGCTTGATAGAAGGTTATTTACCCTACCTCAAGACTAACGGGCAGATTGTAGTGATAACACCACAGGAGGCTGGTTTTCGTTCAGATCCAACACATATTGAATTCATTGATTTTGAAAAGACGCAGCAGATTTTGCAACAGCTAAAATTCACGACTACGAGGTCCTATAGCTTCCCTCTACCTCGCTTCGCCGGCCACTTCTTCACTCACAATGAATTTGTTGTCGTTGGTAACCTGACTAGTGAGTGAACAAAGGCAGACCTTGATTGAAATCTTCAAATACATAGTCGGTGGTTTAAGCACCACGGTGATTTGTTGGACGACTGTATTTGGCCTGGTCGAGATTTTTGAAATTCACTATTTGTTGAGCGTTAACATCGCAACAGGGTTTGTTTATTTATACTCTTATATGATCAACAAGGTTTTTGTATTCGGTGACCGCGGCGGACAGCATGTCGTCAAGGGCTCGAAGTTTATTCTACTTCAAGTAACACTGCTCGCATTGACTAACTTACTGATGTTTATGTCGGTATCTATCTACGATATTGATTACCGTGTTGGCGTTGTTGTCACATCTAT